>JACCDO010449077.1_pt1 | contig 17092 bp, 9 predicted proteins | sample 7446101 | NCBI WGS metagenome assembly JACCDO01 (sample SAMN15323440, study PRJNA562643) | freshwater metagenome | isolation source: river surface water | place: USA:Blue River Watershed | collected 2017-08-16 | reverse complement strand
TAATTCAGCTCTCACTACGAGCCACGGAACAGAAGAGGAGAAAGAAGTTACTGAAAGCACAGCCCAACTTAATGACAATTAAAATAAATTTTGATTTCTGTAATGTTAATGTATTTAAATTTTATAATTTTGGTGTTGTTTTCTTTCATTACAAGAATAAAAATATTATGTTTTTGGAGATGTTGGACTGTATGCAGGTGACGTTGGACTGTATGCAGGCGATGTTGGACTGTATGCAGGTGACGTTGGACTGTATGCAGGCGATGTTGGACTGTATGCAGGCGATGTTGGACTGTATGCAGGTGATGTTGGACTGTATGCAGGCGATGTTGGACTGTATGCAGGTGATGTTGGACTGTACGCAGGTGATGTTGGACTGTACGCAGGTGATGTAGCTGCATATCCAGGGCTGGCTGCACTTAATCCTCTTCCTGGACTTAGAGCAGTATAACCAGGACTAGCTGCACCTGAGTAATATGGAGATTGATATCCTGGTGACTTACTACCCATACTTCCATATGGAGTCCTATCACCACTCGTTGGACTAAATACGCCTATACTTGGGGTCATGGCACCTCCTAGTAATCCACCGTGTGGTGATAGCGAACCTCCGATGTAAGGAGTGTTCTGATATGGCGTTGACTCTCCAATATTATCATCGTCATTCATGATGACATTCTCATCGGTCGTACCATATTCAACAGTCAGACTTAATTTACTGCTATCAACTAAAAGATCAACCAAGCCGGTGCCTAGTCTGCCTAACTGTCCAAGCATTACATTTTCTGTGACACCATTTAGAATATCATACTGACTATACATACTTGCTTTCATGAATACTTCGATAGTTTCTTCGAATGACGCGCGTAACATTGGACCTGCTTCACTTCGATTGATACCATGTCGACTAATAGCCATGATATAACCACCAAATGTAGCGCAATCAGCTAGACACGCCATGTGTCTGTAATTGACATATGCACCATCGGAACAAATAACGATACGTAACTCGTTGAATAACGCTGCTCTTGCACCCTCAATACCCAACACTTGAAACACTTCAAGTACGTCATTACTTGCTGTTTTGGTATGATCTACGCCAGGTAATATCATAACCTCCGCTAGATTGGTACCGTCAGTTTCCAATAACCAATGGGTTTTGGCACTCTCTTTGAATCCCTGTTCTTCATCCCATACCTGTATTTTCTTTTCTGATTTATATACTTTCTTGATACCTGGAACACCACAAATATATACGTCTTCAAGCGTTTTCTTGGACATTCCGCGTAGTAATTCATAGTCATCGCGGTCATTGTCGCGGTTGTCTTCGGAAACTAGATGGCCATCTTCGTCTTTAGTCGCTTCTCTTCTTTCGATTATTCTTATGCGGAGAACTAAATTGTCTTCGTTATCATCAGAGTACACAACGTGCACACAATTGTTCCAAAAAGCTTTGACTTTATCTGCAATAGAAGCCATCGTTATGCCCAAGTACTTCAATAAAGGCGCCATCGCCTTCTTATCCAATACAATACGAAGTACCCAAGGTGACATGTCATCGATATTCACATCAGCTTCATCAACGATAAAATATGATTCGACAAAATCGCGATCTTCTTCAATGACTGAAGTACGAGGGTCGCGATCATAATGTATCTCTGACTTGATGGTGATGTCACATAACTTGCGGTACTCTAAGCAAAAAGTGTGTTTCTCACTCTCACTTTGATCATCAGGACAGTGTAAGTGAATGATGACACTAGGAGTGCGTATGTTTCTAGACGCTGCTAACAACTCGTTTAATCGCGGCACACCTAGTGTAACATTTTTACTACCAATTCCAGACGAATGAAATGTGTTTAATGTCATTTGAGTGGCTGGTTCACCTAGAGATTGTGCTGCCAAAACGCCACACATCTCACCAGGATTGACTACAGCCGCTAAGAAGTCACTGACAATACTGCCGCACAGCCATTCAAAGGCCTTGATAGATAACCGATATTCTTGTAATACTCGCTTTGTGGCCAGTTTTGACTTCACTAAAAAGCTAAACAACATGGTTGCATTCTCTTGTGCTTTGATGCTGATTGGGTCGTCTCCTCGGACGATGACTAGCTCCTTCAGAATACTTTTGACCCCATCTAGCACGGTACGTGGATGCAATGTGGTTGGAAGAGATGTATTAATGTTGAACTGTTTCTTGGCATTAAGAATCAGACGCTCGATGTTTACGGGTAAGTAAACATTAGAATCGGTCTCCATGTTAGCTCCTCTGCATGCCATGATCTCTCGTAGAGTCTTACGGTTCTCTTTCAACGTCTCGAACTCGTCTAGTAGCAACTCGCGAAGATCGTTGTCTTTGCGACAACTATCAATTACCTTTTGGTCTAAGTAACGGGCAAATTCGCCAGTTTTTCTGTTTTTAAATTTTGATAAACCAAAATTATCACTACTAATATCTAAATAGTATTTATCGAGGAAATCTTTAGCTTTGAGGGGGTAGTAGTCACCGAAGGACTGTCTCTCCACACGCTGAGCATCGAGACCATCCTCACCGTAAAGAAATTGCATGACGCAACCTCTTGCATTACGTAGAGTTGTGTCGTATCGAGCCATGACGGTTTCCATTGCCTTCACTAGACGACGTTGAATATAACCGACATCAGCTGTCTTAACTGCAGTATCAATAACACCTTCACGACCACCCATAGCATGGAAGAAAAACTCTTGTGGAGTTAGTCCCTTTAAAAATGAATTCTCAACAAATCCTCTAGACTCCATGCCCAAATCATCCTTGCTAAAGTGTGGTAACGTACGATTATTAAACCCGTATTTCACACGTTTCCCTTGTACTTGTTGCTGTCCGACACAAGCTATAATTTGACTAATATTCAATTCGGATCCCTTACTGCCACACAAAACTGTACCACGAATTGCATTTCTATCTTTTAATGTTGCTTTAGCTTGATTACCTACTTCGGATCTGACGTGAACAAGGACTTCACCAATATTTACTTCGAATGACTCAATCATTGGTTTACCAGGCAACATGGTCAATGCACCACGCTGTGCTCTACTCATGATACCACTAATCTTCTTTTTTGCTGACTGAATTGATTTGGCGATACCTTCCAAGGTCTTGGCATCGGCGATGGTGTCACAAATACCAACCGTGTACGACGTGTTTACGAACCAATAGTTTACTATCTTTTGGATACCGTTCATAAATGCTCTAGTCTCTTCCCAACCCTTCTGTAACCACAATACGTGGACGATGGAGCCACTGGATGCACCAACAATCTTCTTGTCAACAATACCATGTAGCAAAATACCATTGTGGATCATGACATGACCATCAAGATAGTTGAATGGATCCTTGATTTTTGGATCATCGTAATGAAAATTGGATGAACCGGAATAGTTGACTTTAGGACATATCATGGAGAATAATTGTTTACCAGTCCAGAGAGGACGAGGCTTCAATATAGCAGGTTGTGGTAACACACCATCCCAGCCTTCAATCCACATCATCGCATTCATGAACACATTTTTCTCTATAAATACATCACGTTTTGTCATCCTTGAAACACCTAAGAGTGCATCTTGCACAATACCCATCACATTTGCATTACGTTGTGGGGTGACAATATTACGAGGAACCATCATCAACTCTTGTGCATCTGCCTTTGCTTTGATATCTTGGGGAACGTGTAAATTCATTTCATCACCATCGAAATCGGCATTGTATGGTGTGGTAACTGATAAGTTTAATCTAAATGTGGACCAATCTAAAACTCTCACTCGATGACCCATGATAGACATCTTGTGCAGCGATGGTTGACGATTGAACAACACGATATCATCATCTTTCAAGTGTCTTTCAACCACCCAACCAATATCTAGTGGCATCTCACCATTTTCAATATTCACATACTTTAAGTCAATGCGAGTTCTATCTGGTCGAATGACATATAATGCACCAGGATGTTCACAACCATCCGATATAGATTTTGCAACTAATTGTTTCAATTCGTGTTTATTAAAAGATGTGACTGGAACTGGAACCGTTAAACGAGAGGCAACAGTTTTAGGGACACCGACTTGATCGATGGATAAGTTGGGATCGGCTGTAATGACGGTACGAGCTGAAAAGTCAACACGTTTTCCCATAAGGTTGCCTCTTAACCTACCTTCCTTACCACACAATCGTTGTTTTATCGTTTTTAATGGTCTACCTGAGCGTTGACTTTCCGTAAGATTGTCAGTTCTAGCATTATCATAGAACGAAACGACTCGTTGTTGTAATAAACCGACTAGCTCCTCAACTACAGATGGTGGATCGCCTCTGGATATGCAAGTGTGTAAAAATTCATTCGCTTTGACAATATTTGACAAACAAAATGTTAAGTCATCTTCGGACATTTGACCATCAAATAACACAGAGGGGCGCACATGGGGAGGAGGCACTGGTAATACACTAACCAGAAGCCACTCGGGACGACAATATTGGGTATTAAAACCTAGAATTTGGCAATCTTCCTCGGAGATATTTTTAAAAATTTCAAAAACTTTAGCGGCGCTTAATGTTTGTTTTCTATCGCCATTACCAGGAATAAACTCAAGATCGGCTGAATATTCTACTTCAATTCGTATCTTCTCATAATCTCTTCTATACAGTGGTAGCGCACCACCACAACCTACTTTTTTACTCACAAAACTACTTTTATTCATTACATTTTCACGTGAATGACCTCCAAAAATATCATCAATCTCTGCGCTTTGAGCTGCATCGTCGGTATCCATCATGGAAGCAACCTCAACTGCTGATGCTGTACTACATGTCTTTTTATTTTTACAAACATCATGAATGGCAGCTAATCTTAATTCTGGATCCTTAATAGTTAATACATGACTTTCTTTTGGATTTAATTCATTAATTAATAATTTGGAACAATGATAACATACACATCTTAATATCTTGACAACATCATCAATATATCCACAATGATATACTGGACGACACAATTCGATATGACCGAAATGACCAGGACAATCATCCATTTTAGCACCACTTCCTTCATATCTACATTGACATGTTTTGCAACGATTTTCAAATGAATTTATACCCATTCTCGGATCATTAACACCGCCATATGATGGTTGTCCACCTTTATATCGATCAGTTTTGTAAACTCCGGCTCTTATTGCTTCTCCATTATGTGTTGTCTTTTGAGTTACAGAGCCTTTGCGTATTAAATCTGGTGAAAAAACACTGAATTGCACTTTCTTGATTGGTCGTAAACGACACGTAGAATGAGTGAAATTCAAGTTTGAATTTGGACTTGTCATCATTTTTCCTATCTATATTTTTATTTCTATTTATTTGTTTAAACTATGAACCTATCAAATTATGTGTGATAACCGCCTCCCTTGAGACAGCTGAAACCCCTTCGACCCCTCGGATGCACGACTCTGACAGAGCCACGCACACACGCTTTCTCTTGCACGACCAGCGTCGAGGTCTGGTCTTAACCAAAGGTACAAAGGTAGGGTTATCTGCATACCGGTGCCGGTGATAGATTGAGTATTGTTTAGGTTTTATTCAATGCGGAATTGATAGTTGGCGCATATCGCTACAGTGATATTATCGTTGAGATTTAATTGTGTTTGTAGTGAAAAAGTGTTAATTTCTAAAGTAAATATTAATTGCTTTCGGCGAGAATGTAATGATGAAAACTTTAATGTGTGTAGGTAGACTACTTAGATTCAATTAACTAGTCTGATATCTTTCTCGGTACATCTACCTATCGTACCGACGAAATTTCTTAATGGTATGAAATTCTTCAAAAATTGCGATGATCTTAAATTAAATTAGTTGCTTCTTGATCTATTAATCATGGGTAAATGGGATAGTGATGACGGTAGTGATACTGATGCCTCTAATGCAAAGAAACGAAAGAAATCAAGCGAGGAAGAAGATTTGAAGTCCAGGGATGAAAGAAGACCAGGTCATTTACTCCGCGCGAGTGACAGGCAACATATACCCTTACTCCATGGTTGTAGATCGGTATATGAATATGAGAGTCTTAATTATATTGATCAAGGTACATATGGCATGGTTTTTAAGGGCAGATGCTTAAAAACGAATAAAATTTATGCATTAAAAAGGGTCAAACTTGGAACAAACGAAACTAGTAAAAACGAAAATAAATTAGGATTTCCAATTACAGCTTTAAGGGAGATAAATATTTTACTTGCTTTAAGCCATCCCAATATTGTTGGCGTTAGGGAAATGGTCGTCGGATCTGCTATGAATCAAGTATTTATGGTCATGGATTTCAGTGAAAATGATATAAAATCTTGTATAGAATTATCGAAACCTAATTTGCCATTTTCTACTGGCGAAGTTAAATGCTTAATGCAACAACTACTCTCTGGGGTAGAATATCTTCATAGTAAATGGTTTTTACACCGTGATCTCAAAACTTCTAATTTGCTTTATTCTAATAGAGGAATATTGACAATTTGTGATTTCGGCATGGCAAGAAAGTATGGTGAACCGTTAGAAATATATACATTTGAATGTGTCACACTATGGTATAGGGCACCCGAGGTGTTACTAGGATCACGTATGTACTCTACTCCATTGGACATGTGGTCAGTCGGTTGTATATTTGCTGAACTATGTTTAGGATCGCCAATATTTTGTGGATCAGGTGAAGCTGATCAAATTAATTCAATATTTCGTATTTTGGGAGCACCATCGGAAGAAAAATGGCCTGGATTCTCTGAATTACCAAATGCTAAAAGTATAAATTGGCGTTCCTCATCCACAGGTCGCCTGAGAGAAACAGTAAGTGCGAATAAGTTTGCTAGTAAATTACAGCTTAGTAATACTGGGTATGACTTATTGGTCAAATTGTTAGAAATGGACCCAGCGAAACGAATATCTGCATCAGATGCACTACAAGATACCTGGTTCACTGAGGATCCAAAACCAACTCAATATCATATGATGCCGTTGTTCAGAGACAAGCACGAAGCATCTAATGATGATTAGAAAATATATTAGCACTGCGGAATATTTTATATTTCTCCAAAACCTTATCAATTTGTACATATTTAGGTAAACTGACCAATTATTACAGTTTATCCTAGAATTTTCTCCATGTTTTACGTAGGATTAACACGTCAGTCGTAACCTTACGAGTGAGTGACGTGTTTCGCGTATCGGAATATTGTTATCTTTTCTCTTGTAATTAATTGTATCAAATTAGCAGCCAGTTCCGCTTTCTGAAGAAGTCGCTCCTCCCGAGGAAAATAAGAAGCACTACAAAGTAGTGTCGCGGTAGTTTCTTGATCAACAAAGCGGTGCGATTCGACTTGGAGTCTGTAGGGATGTCATTTCCCCTTGCGCCTTGCGTCGTCTGCACCAAGCCCACCAGCATTCGCTGCTCCAAATGCTGTTCAGCTCCTTACTGCTCAGTTGATTGTCAAAAGAATGATTGGAAATTGCATAAAAAAATATGCAATTGTAAAATTGAACCAACGCAAACAATTTATCAAATCAGTGAGACGGCATATGCATATTATAGTCAAGGGAAGTACGAACAAGCTTTGCCGCTATTCATAAATTGTTATGAGAAATTAAAGAATGGACTCGGCATTGACCATATTGATACTTTAAACGCAATGCATAACGTAGCTAGTACATATGACTCGCTCGGAAAGTTTCGGCAAGCTCTCTTGTTGTTTGAAGAATATGTAGCGCACATAGAAAAGAAGTATGGAGCAGATCATGATGAAACATTAGCTGCCAAATCGGAAATAGCAAATTTATTAAAAAATATGGGGAAATTTGATTCTGGAACTGAAAAGCTTCTTCTTGATACAATTTCAAAGCAAACAATGTTATTAACCAAGGATAATGTTGAAACGTTGAGAACAATGAATACGCTTGGTGTTATGTACCATGCCCAGGGTAGGTTTGCTGAAGCTGAAGAGGTCATCAAAGACACATATATGAGAAGGAAAAATATATTAGGCCAAAATCACACGGATACAATCAGTTCATTGAACAATTTAGCCGTTCTTTACGATGTTCAGGGTAAGTCTGTGCTTGCTAAATCTTTATACAAAGACTGTTGGGATTCCGAAAAAAGAATTTCTGGTGAGGACCATCCTAATACGATTAGTTACATGTCCAATTATGCGGTAGCTGTTGAAAAAAATAGAGAATATGACCTTGCAGTGAACCTTTTAGAAATTTGTCTCCAAAAATTAAAAGTTATTAATGGCCATGATCATCCGAAGACAATAAATATAATGAATAACTTGGCTCATGCGTATGACGCTCTGGGGAGAACTGATGCGGCGTTGAAAATGTACAAAGAATGTTTGCAAAAGTTTGAGAATATTGAGAGGATTGAGCATCCTGATGCACAAGCTGTAGTACATAATCTCGCTAAACTGTATTTTAAGATAGGCGAGTTGGACACAGCAAAGGATTTGTTGGTAACTTGTATAGAGCAACGCAAATTAAAGCTAGGTATTTCGCATCCAGAAACCATGAGTACGATGGAGCTACTTGCCTCGTTGTTCAAGACTGTTTATGATATCGAATCGAAACCAGGTGTGTATAAATGCAGCAAGTAGGCAACAGTACTCATAGCAAGTATGTAATAAAAATAAAAATAAAATTGTAGTTACGTGTAGTAAAATAGTGAATAGTGAGTAAAAAAGTGTCAATTGTATCGGTGTTTATAGTAGTTACAAATATATACAATATTTTTGAATTGATTTACAATCGTCCTCTATTTAATTTTTGAGCATACATTTCTCTCCGTAAACTGCCTGGACTAAGACTGCTACTGTAATTAAAGTTACTGCCACCCACTATATTTCTATTTTCTCTTGCGGGTGAATTAGTATTTTGTGACATTAGTAATGGACTGATAGTACTTGTGACTGCAGGTTGATTAGACTTAACAACAACCACATCAGTCCATGAATCGTCATCATCCGAAATACTGGGCAACTCCGAATACAAATTATTTTCTGCTATAATACTACCTTGGAATGTGCATATTCCCCATTCAAAGATTAATTGCAAGAGAAATAATATTGCTGCAATTGACTCTCCTGCCTTTGTGTATGTTTTATTACTATCACTACAATTTACGCTAAAGCCTAATAATGAATGACAATTCGATAATTGATACAGAAGTGCCATATTGAATATACTTGTCAAAATGATGATAATGCCGAAGACATTGATAATCATAATATAAAGTCTATCGCGTTTTATATGTATTCCAATCAATGCAACAATAGAATATAACATTGACAGTATAGTTATAACAATAAATATCCAACTTAGTGTGATTGTAATAAGCCAGTATGTAGCAGCGCATATGAGCTGCAATATTATATTAATCGTCAATAATTTTCGAGGTGTTAGTGGCAATATGTTACATGATTGTGATTGTGCGTACGTGGAGATGGGAACCTTGACCGTCGTCGAGGGTGACTCGGTAGTCATGGGCGAGCTCGGCATTGCGTCCCTCAAACAGAGCCGAAAAGTGTAATATCCAGGCTAGAATTCAGGGTGGGTGCTGCAGTCCTTTCAGATAAAATTTGGGTCCTTGATAGGGTTTCGAGTTATTATCAGATCTTTTAACTAATTTATTCTTACCGATAAAACGCGCTGGTTGTTCATATGAGTGAGAGGATATAAAGGGACTTAAGCAATCACTGGCTCAGTGCTGCAAACGTGTGATTTCTCTTCTATTAGGTAGAGAATCGGAGATTCCGAATCAACGTGGCAGAGCGAAGAATGTGGAAACAGTCAGTTCTCGTTGCTCTGTTGCTCATTCCAAACGCATTAAGTGTTAAAGATTTGTTAGGTAGGTCTGACTGAAAGGTTTTTCGAGCCCGGAGGCTCCGGACCGGAGCCTAGAAATTTCAGGAGCAACCACTTATTTCCGGATAGTTTTGTATTTTTGGTTTGCGGCTTCTTCCAACATGCTCCTGTTGGAGTACCTCGAGGACGTGCAGCCGCTCGAGTACTGCAACTACCTGTCTGTCTTGTTGGCACTTGTCGCCGGCTTGGTGGGGGACCAGACTTATATCGTCTTATCGCTGGGTTTGCTATTATATTACTATGTTAGAAGCACTACCTTTTACATACTTGCACATTGGAGGATTTGGATATTGGTTATGTCATTGGTGTTCTCACTGGTACTGGGGAATTCAACTATACTCGATATTATGGTGCTAGTATCAGCAATTTTAACGCTAATCTTACTAGTATTGTTTCCAATTGCTGATAAGAAGAAGCTTACAGGTTGGAATTAACTAATTATTCATTTACTCGCTTGCTCGCTTATGTTATCACATATTTACTGATTTGACCATATTTCACAGGAAAATATTCTGTAGGAACGTATTCTTTTAACATTGACATTCAATTACCTCCTAATACTCAGTTACACAATGAAAATCAGACGTATGTAATGCCATGTCAGTGTTGGTATCCTATAAAAAAAAGAAGTTATAGTTGGTATTCTACTAATTCTTCAATACTCTGGACGTCTGCAGATAAATGTGAACAATTTAATGAGGCCAAATTACTTCTGGATCATCTCGCAGCTGATATTAAACTGCCCAAAATTATTTTGCAACATTTAATGCTCATCTCAACTAATAGTAAGTGGTATAGTAGTCCTGCTAACATAATAGATCTAGGTGTAGATAAAAAGCTGCCAATAGCAATATATAGTCATGGACTTACCTCATTTCGTCAGATGCACACAAGTTGTATCGAGCAGTTAGTGAGCAATGGGTTTATTGTATTTAGTGTCGACCATATCCCATCGTCTAATTGTGCTAGGCCTTATAAATGCTTGAGTAAAAGTCAAAGTTTTGATTATAAAATACCTGGCAATAATCCTAATGAGAGAATTTTATTTCAGAATGGAGTAGACCGAAGGGCCAAGGAAATAGAGCGCTTAGTCGATCATATTGCCTCTTTAAGTAAAGAGTTACCGATTGATATCAATCAAATACATTTATTTGGTCATAGCTTTGGTGCGGTTACGCAAGCTACGGTAGCATCAAGGGTCGTCAACATTAAATCTACAGTCTTGCTTGACAGTTGGATGTATCCGATGCCAGATAAAGACCGTAAAAATGGGGCACTAACCTCCGTCTTGGCTATTAGTTCTGATATATGGAGTGCGGCGCCGTATCAAGCGGCATTCCGAAGAGATTATTTACTACATACTACTCAAAAAAATAATTTTACATGTTACCAATATTACCTCAAAGATACTGATCACCAAAATTTCTGTGATACTTATTGTTTGGCGAATAAGTGGTTACTGCGGCGACCGTCGGTGCTGGGTCCTGCCAATCGTAAGTTAACTACCAGTGCATTGGATACCATGACTTTGGAGTTTTTCTTATACAATATGTCGAATAAGGACGTACCCTTCATGGAATATTTGGAGAAGCGCGTCACTGACGCCAAATTGTGGAGCCACATAAAGGATAGTCTGAAGGTGGAAGATAAAAGTAGATGCGCTGAAACCAGCATATTAAAGAACAGTCAGTGATCGAGTCGCCGCCTAAATGTGCCAAAGGCTACAGTACAAGCAATGGTGTCAAAACCCGTTAGAAATTGTCATATGTGTATTTTTTTATATTAAAATTGTGTATAACTAAAGATCAAAAGAATTTGGTTATTGAAGACTCTCATACGCCCATTTCAACCATGGTAGAAGCGCCTCTAAATCTTCTCTTTCAACGGTTGCACCGCACCATATACGAAGTCCATCAGGAGCATCGCGATAACTACCTATATCATATGCTACGCCCTCGGCTTCAAGAATTGATACAAATTTCTTTACTTTATTCTTATCCAAGTCTAACACTAAGCAGACTGAAGTACTACTGCGGATGGTAGGGTCTTGTGCGAGGAACTTAATCCAACTATTCTGTGCAACAAACTTCTCTATTACCGCTAGATTATCTTTGGTACGTTTAATGAGTCCAGGGAGACCGCCAATGGAGTCCGCCCAGGTCAACGCATCAATGTAGTCTTCGACACACAACATAGAAGGGGTGTTGATGGTGTCGCCTTGGAATATATTGCGATCGATAACTACGCGGCCATCTTTGTCCTTTTTAGTCATGCGGAATATTTTAGGTAATGGTCTTTTGGAATCAAATTTTTCTATTCTTTCTACTGCGCGAGGAGATAGAATCAAGACACCATGAGCACCTTCGCCACCAAGTACCTTTTGCCATGAGTATGTTGTAACATCTACTTTAGACCAATCAATATCCATTGCAAAGGCTGCACTTGTCGCATCGTTAAATGTAAGCCCTTTACGATTGTCACTTACCCAATCAAGATTTGGTACACGAACTCCTGATGTGGTGCCATTAAATGTAAAGAGAATGTCATGATCCGGATTTGTTGCGGCTAAATCTGGTAATTTGCCATAATCTGCAGTAAATTCACGAACATCTTTCAATTTTAAATGTTTTTTTGCGTCATCATTCCAACCTTTTCCGAAGGATTCCCAGTAACAAGCGTCGATAGGTCTCTCTCCCAGCATGTTCCACATCGCCATTTCGTACGCGCCAGTATCGGATGCTGATACAATACCCAGTAAGTAGTCATCTGGCACCCCAAGGATTCGCTTGGAATCGTCAATCGCTTTCTTTAATCGAGCTTTGCCTAGTTTACTGCGATGGGAGCGTCCTAGTGATGATAGCGGAAGGTTGTTCAAGTCGTAACCAGGACGTTTTTTGCATGGTCCAGACGAAAATTCAGGGTTGTGTGGTTTGACATTTGGTTTGCTGCTACCATACACAGTTCCTTGCATACTGCTAGACTTGATGCGTAACGCGGGATCGATGGCAGACTTCAAATTGACCTGAATTACGTTGCTAATATCATCTTGCTTCTTGAGTGACTCCAACGTTTCTGCATTCAGTGGAGTGTCGAGAACTAATGCTCCCATCGCCATTTTACCTTTACTCTTGCGACCTAGTGCGAAATGAGCAATGTTGATGCTTGCGTTGGCTAATTTTTGTGAAATTCTACGTAGGACACCAGGCTCGTCATAATTATTGAACAAAAGCATGTTTTCGCCTGGTGGAAGATCAATGGAGAATCCATCAATCTTGGTTATTCTCAACTCATTGCGACCAAATACAGTGCCTTCAATGACACGAGTCATGTTTAGCATGCCTTCAATCTCTAGCTCAATAGACATAGAGTTCATATAACCACTGCCTTGTTCAGTCTTCTCCGAGATATTTAATAATAATTTAAGTCCCAACTCCTCTGCAATTGCAATAGCATTGATGTACGTAATGTTTTGGGACGATAATTCTCCTAATGCGCCACGTAACACGGCACTCTTGATTAGATCACTAAACTTAGCATCCGCTACATCTTTACCTCGAAGATTAACCGTGATGGATCTTATCTTATTTCCTTTTAAAAGTTGAGCTTGTATACTGCCAATGCGCTCAGCTAGTAACATGAATGGTACAATAGTTGGATTCGCCCGGACAGCACCTAAGTCTGGTGCATTTACTACACCTTTAAATGATCCACCATCGAAAATATCGCTCATATTAAGTGCGATATCCTTTGCTACTCTCTCTTGTGCATCAGAAGTCGATGCACCCAAGTGAGGTGTAACTACAACGTGTGGATGCATGCGTAACTCTTTGCTTTCAGCAGCTGGAGGTTCAACTTCCAATACGTCCAATGAAGCACCTCCAACATGACCAGATTTTATTGCTTCAAGTAAATCCTTTTCATTGATTATGCCACCACGAGCGCAATTAATAATACGTACGCCCTTCTTACACTTTGCAAGAGCTGCGGCATCTAATATGTATTGAGTATCACGTGTTAATGGGGTATGAATACTAATAAAGTCTGAAACCTTTAGTAACTCATCAAGTGATACTGGGTTAATGCCAAAGTTACGAGCAGCTTGTTCAGATATAATTGGATCATAACCAACTGTGGCCATGCCAAAACCATTACACCACTTTGCTACCTCTCTGCCTATCTTACCAACACCAATAACGCCCAAAGTTTTGCCAGCTAACTCGGTTCCAGTATATTTAGATCTGTCCCAACGACCAGCTTTTAAAGATGCAACTGCTTGGGGTATATTTCTTGCTATTGCCAATATATGTGTTAATGCTAATTCTCCGGTAGATATTGTATTGCCTCCGGGAGTGTTAACTACTAATATTCCCTTAGAGGTTGCAGCTCGAACATCAATATTATCAACTCCTGTTCCAGCACGACCAATAATCTTTAAGTTCGTGCCCGCATCAATAATCTCTTTAGTGACTTTGGTTCCCGATCTAACAACTAGGCCATCATATTCGTGTATAATTTTTAATAAATCGTCTTTTTTAATGCCAGGTTTTTCTACTAATTCGTGTCCTCTAGCCTTAAAAGTAGCAGCACAAACTGGCTCGATACTATCACTGGCTAATATCTTAAATAAGGTGATTTTTGATGTGGAGTAATTTCTTTTGCATTTTAATGCATTGGTAGAGGTAAATTTACCCAACATTTGCAAGATCAAAATGCTTTTTAACGACCGTATTTGCAAACTGAACAAAGTAAATTAATTGACTCAGCGACCGACCTTTAATGCACTAATTTGCTCGTTGTGGTGCAAGTGTGCAAGTGGCGGCTAACTGGGCGATGGGTGGCGAAACTTTGTCTGGGATCGGTCAAAACACTCGGTTTCGCTTTGACGTATGTAAATGGTAGTGAAAATGCACCTACCTAAATCCGGCACCATCGTCAGCAATAAATCCCTTGTTGGTCCCTTGCGCGACACAGAATGAGGATGAAGGATGGTGTGATGCGGCTTTGATGATGTGAAATGGTTCAGCAGTAATTTTTGTATTAATTAATCTTAACCTTTACCATTATACTGAAACTTAGTATGACAATCAACTTCCGAGTTGGTTCAAAGTCATTATCAAGCACACCAGGCGGCTGCATAACATCGAAGTAGCGCATTAATATCGCTAAAGAGTAGATAAAATAATTATTATAATACCGGTATGTGGAACCAAATAAAATTGACCCACCAGTAATACAATATTCATCGGTCCCATATTGCGCTGCTGCACCGGCAGTAATCGCATCGGCAGTACTCATGTCTTTCTGTCCCAACTGCGGGACTATCCTGGACCCGCCCACCGACGATAGTATTAAATGCACATTTTGCCCGTTTGAGTGCAAGTTTCATGAGCATCCAATACCTCCAGTTCATACCTCAAGTGCACCTAAGCAGCGTCCAACGTGGGTTGATGATGTCCAGGACACTGCGGGAGATACTAGTGAGAATATGAATAAGCATGCTGTTATTGAGGAGCCATGTCCTAAGTGTGGTAATCCAGAACTTTATTTTTATACCATGCAACTTCGGAGTGTTGATGAAGGCTCGACAGTCTTCTACGAATGCCCAAAGTGTAAACATAAATATTCTCAAAATAATTAAGAGTTATTTACAAGATAAGAATGTGATTTGTGTATAGACTGCATTTTAATGTAATATTTAAGAATTAATAGGGGTTGATTTTATTTAATTACTTACGTTGTTTCCTTCTCCTCTGTTTTTCTTCTAGTGAGTAGTAGTCGCTGCTACTCTTTATCCGCGTCGACAAAATGGCTGAAACCTTCCTCGATATATTAGATATTTCTGTCACGAGTTGTTGATCAAACTCATTAACGTTGTTGCTGTTAATACTTTTGCTAATACTTAATTCAATTTTTTCTACAATATTGTTATTGATACTCGGGAATGACATCTGTATTAGTGTCCTCACTTGATCTATTAATAATTTGTAGGACGTCCTATTTATAAGTGCGCAAAGTATTTCCATCTGTACTTCATACTCAACACCAAGCTTGTGTAGTAATTTATTTTGTTCGATCTCATTTGCTGTTGTATTAGTTATATTATAATATTCTTGTTGATTTGATTCTTTTAATTCATTTTTCCATGCATGGTACTGCTTTTCCTTAATAGCTTGTACCATCCATAGTCCCTCAAGTATGTCCACTACTCTATCACAGTGACGTCCTGTGTTCCCCTCGATTGCATTAACTTCTGCTAATGTTGATACTTGTAAGAATTTACATAATTCATTGACTTCGTCTGCCATCAGGCTTGATAATCCGTCTTTCATAGGTGCAACATGTGGTGCAGAGAAGATCATTGGTGGATTATTATGATGAATATTTCTCACAATTTCTGGTGTTATTCGTTTTACATCATCCCATTCAATACTTTTATTGAGATAAGACGGCAATGTCAAAACTTTTGTACCGTTCCTTGGACTATCGTCATAATAGTCTGAGTTATTTGAGCTATCAGTTGGAGTTACTGGAGTCATTGGAATATTATTTCTAAGAATAGACTCATCAAAACTAGATGGTGGAGTACATGTCTTAGTGGAATCAGTTTTTAATGTATCTGCGTTAATAAGATTATATAAATTCTCTAAACTAGTACTAGTTGCGTCTTTTCCTTTAGATCGTAAAAAGTCTATTAAATCAATCCATAATTTATCTGCATCATCTTGTTCTAGCCCATTGCATAATCCCTTAATATATACTTTTTGTGCTGCTGCTAATTTGTTTCTCGATATAAAGAATTGGGCATTGGATTTGTGTATAGTGTATGATTGTTTTACAATTGGGTCTTCTAATGCTGATTCGTATACCTCCGTAGCTTGTTTATACTGGAGCTTATTTACTTCATAATTTGCCCACTCAAGCCACAGCTTCACAATAGCATCATATGCTACATGCTTATCAGTGGAATCACTATCCATTAAATTTTCACTGTAGTCATCACTCCATTCAAATATTTTCCCCTTCAAAAGAGTTCTGCCTTCGTCGACTGTCTTGCAAGCAGCTAACTCGCGCTGCACCGAACCGATGCTATAATCTTCGATGTCCATCTTCCACTCGTCGTTTCACCACTCAATCTACCACGAAAACGATCGATCAATTCCTATTTTTTTT
>JACCDO011448011.1_pt1 | contig 17096 bp, 19 predicted proteins | sample 7446101 | NCBI WGS metagenome assembly JACCDO01 (sample SAMN15323440, study PRJNA562643) | freshwater metagenome | isolation source: river surface water | place: USA:Blue River Watershed | collected 2017-08-16 | reverse complement strand
AATTTGGAAATGAATATAAAAAATTGTGTTTTATTTTTGCGCGTAATAGTGATAATCAGGCTGAAGTAAAACCTGAATCAACTGAATCGACATTTATTTCAGAAAATATTTTCTTTCCAAAGAAAATAAATGACAATGAAACTCAAGATTTTATTTCTAATTTATCAAATATTAATATAATAAATCAACCTGAACATGAAGGAATTGTAATTAAAATTAATAATAATATTTTAAAGCTTCAAAGTTCAGCATATCAATTTCATAAGGCGATTGGTTCTGAAAAGAATATGTATCGTGGATTTTTAAGTTTGTATCAGAATAATTCATTGAAGAACTTTTTTACAGCTGATACAATGAAATTTAAGAAAATTGTAAATCCATTGAATCCAACAGAATCATTTGATACAATTGGAATTATTGATGCTCTATTTAAAGTAATTACATCGGAATTACATCATTTATTCTATGTATTATGGAATGATAATGGAGACCATTTAAATAAGGATTTATATAATAAATTACCAAAAGAATATAAGGATATTTTATTTCATTTGCGCGGGATTTATTTTTCAAATAAATCAAAACATTATGATAATTATGATGATAATGAAAGCATTCTTAAGATGAAGGATGTTTATAATTTTATTAAATCAGTTGATACGCATGTATTTGAGAAATTTATTCGTTGTCGTAAATTAATGTTAAATTGGATTAGAGTAGATAAAACTAATAGTAATATTGATAATATTAATATGTATTCTAAAACATTACATCGTTGTGAAAAGGTATTTTATAAATTATCAGCTATTTATACTACAAAATTATTTCCTGAAATTATGCCTGATGATTTACCAAATTTTGAAGGTAAATAAAATATATTTAGTTTAATAAAAATTTATTAATAATTATAATATAATTATTAATGAATTATTATTTCATTTATAAAGGTTCTGGTGGTTTAATTCATATGTTATTAGGTTTGGTATATAGTATGGATTATTGTATTAAATATAAAAATATATTAATTATTGATGTTATTTCACATCATTGTTATAAACATTATTTAAGTGATTTTTTTATTATAAGAGATATTGATATAATATATAGTGAAAATTATGATATAATTGAACCAAATGTTTTATATAATAAAAAATCAATGGATTATATTAAAAATTATCCTAATATTGAAGTAAATGTTGATATAAATCATCATAAATATTTAATAGATAAAATTAATATTAGAAAAAAATTAACAATAGATGATGCAAAGAGAAAAGTTAAAATTTACGCAGGTCCTGGTAGACATAATTTTGATTTATTAATAAAATATATTAAGGTTAAATCTGAAATTATTGATATAATTAAAAATAAATCATTAATAGCTAATTATATTGGGGTTCATTATAGAAATACTGATATTAAAACAGATTTAGGTATTATTATTAATAATATTAAAAAATATAAATATAATAATATATATTTAGCAACAGATGATATTTCTGCTTTTAATAAAATTAAATTAGCTTTACCTAATCATACTATATATCAATATAGTATACCAATTGATAGTAAGGGGCAACCTATACATTATGCTAATAAAGATAAATATAATTTAGTATTAAATTTATTAATTGATATATATTTTTTATATAATTCTGATGAATTTGTTTATTCAGAACAATCATTAGTATCTAGATTAATATTAGCAATGAGAACTGAAAAACACAGTATTTTTGAATAGCCATAAAAATTGATATTAATTATATAAAAAGATTTATCAATTATAATTATAATGAACCTAGAATCTAAAAAGATTGAAATTAAACAAATTTCATGGGATAAAAATCTTATGAGTAGTCGTTTGGAATTTGAAATAAAAGGTATTTCACATACAATTATTAATACATTTAGACGTATTATTCTTAGTAATATTCCAATTTATAGTTTTCATAATATTACTATTTCAGAAAATACAAGTGTTTTTAATAATAATTATATGAAACTTAGAATTAGTAATATGCCAGTATTTGGTATTCATTCAGATAATCCTATTTATACTCCACCTAAAAAAGAAGTTAAAGAAAAAGAAGAAATGAATGATTTAAATGATATTGATATTAATCCAAATGATGATGTTATTAATAGTAGCAGTTTAAAATTATTAACAATGTATTTGGATTATTATAATAATACTGATGAAATTATTACGGTTGGAACTGATGATTGCAAGTTTTATTATATTGAAAAACAAATTAATTCACCATATCCTAAAAACATTCCTATTATTAAATTACAACCAAAACAAAAATTTAAAATGTCTGCAATTACTGAATTAGGTATTGAAGAAATTAATTCTATTTATTCACCTGTAAGTATTTTTAGTTATAAGCAAATAACTGAAGATCATTTTTTAGTTATGATTGAATCTCGTGGACAATTAGATGAAAAAAAGATTATACAATATGCTTATGATAATATTAAAATGATGTTGGATAATTTTATGCAATTAATAGTTGATATAAATCTAGATGATAAGAATATTAGTGGTAAATTTCAAATGAATAATGCAGACCATACATTAGGTAATTTAATAGCTGAAGGTTTACAAAGTCATAAACATATTAAATTTGGTGGTTATAATTGTCCTCATTTGCTTGATAAAAAAATATATTTTCATTATGAATTAAATGAGAAGAATAATTCTATTAAAGATATTATAAAAGAAATTGTTAATAATTATCAAGAAGTATTTTTTAAAATAAATAAATTGGTTCAAGAAAAGATTAATTAAATTATAATTATAATGATCCAAAAAATAATTCATCAAATATGGTATCAAGGTTGTAATGAAATAATAGAGCCATATAAATCTTGTTTTATTGATACTATTAAATTTTTAAATAATACAAATTGGACACATAAAGTTTGGGATAAAGAAAGTATTGAAGAATTAATATTAAATAATTATCCACAATATTTTAATTTATATAATTCATGTTCTATATTAGTGCAGAAATTAGATATAGCAAGATATATTATATTATATCATTATGGTGGTTGTTATATGGATATGGATATGAAAATAATTAAGGATTTTAGTGAATTATTAGATGATACTGATGAAATAGTAGTAAGTAAAACGAAACATACATTTATAAATAATGGTATTTTATTTAGTAATATAAATAATAAATTTTGGTTAGATTTTTTAGAAGATATTAAACCAAAAATTAATAAATTTACATTTAGTAAATTAATATCAGTTAATTATTCAACTGGGCCAATTAATTTTACTAATTTTGTTTATCAAAAAAATAAAGAAATCAAAATTAAAATATTAGATTATAAATATTTAGAACCATGTGAATCAAAATATAGTCAAAATATAACTGATGATGCATATGTAATAAATTATTTTGGTAATTCATGGGTAGATCCATATTTTAATATATTATTATTTGTTTATTTGAATATAAAAATAATAATAGTAATTATATTAATAATTATAATGATATCGTATACAAAAAATAAATTAAAGATTAATTAGATAATTTTTCTAATTCCATATTAAGATTATTTATATTAAAATTAAATTTTTTAAGATATTTTGAAATTGTATCAATAAAATCTTTTTTATCATATATTCTTTCATTATTTGCATTTATTTTATCTTCTAATTTCTTTATTTTAGGAACATCAATATTTAATTTATATTTAGTAATAATAATATCAGCTATATTTTTTGGATAATTTCTCATTGCTCTATATTTTAAATTATAATCTAATGAAATTATCTTTATACCAAAAAAATAATATGTAAATGATGGTTCAAATACAATATAATAAAAATCTTTATATTCATTATTTGTAATATACTTAACTTGTTTATCTAATACATATTTTTCTTCGCCTTTCCAGCTAAGAAAATTATTAAAATATGGATCAATAAATTTTAATTGTTTATGCATATTTATTAAATTATGTCTAATTGTTGGTTCATAATATCTTGGATGAAATATAACTAAATCTAAATCTTTCATTTTTCTTACATTATGAATTGTTAAAGTAGCAGAACCATCTATCATTACACCAACACGTTCTTTTGTTTTAACATATTTTCTGATATTGGCCAATGTTATGAAAAATAATTTATTATTATTTTTATAATCTTGATAATTATTAATATTAACTAATTCTAAAAATTTAATTGTATTATTATGTAAAAAACATGGGATTAAAAAATCTCTTCTATTCTTATAATTAAAATATTTTTTATCATTAACATTTGGATAATTTTTATAATAAAAATATACATTTATTTTATTATTAGAATTTAATATTTCTTTTTCATCACTATAAAAATGACTTCCATAAATTGTTAATAGTGATTTACAATAATTATCTTTTGGTTCAATTATTACTTTTTTTAAGTATTTACCTTTAAAATTATCTGTAATTTTTAAACAAATATTTTCATTTAAATGTAAATATAAAAATTCTATATAATCATTATCTATATTATCTAATATTTCAATAAATATTGGATATTTAAAATATATTTTTTTTAATTCAGTTCTAAATTCATTACAAAGTTCTTTTAAATTCATTATTATTTTAATATATATATTAAAATAATAATAATTATTCATTTTGAGTTCCAGATATAATTGTTTGATTATCACTAATATGTTGATATCTTTTAGTAACTGGAATAAAAGAAATATATGTTTTTAATATTTTATCATTATCCTTAAATATTAATTTAATAAAAATATTTTTATCCTCTTTTAATTTAATCATTATATGTGGTATTTCGCCTTCTTGTTTATTAATAAGACCTTTAAAATTAAACATATTATCACCCCAAATTTCAACATCAATTATTAAATTATGATTATTTTTAAATAAATGTGTTGGTAAATTAATAGCCAAAAAATTATAAATATTGCAAACTTTTTGTGTTTTTCTTTCTAAAGTTTTTTCATCCAATATATCAACAAATTCATTTACTTTTCTTTGAGTAAAAAAATAATCTATATTCTTATCAATACTACTAGAATTAATTTGATTTAACCAATCTGACTGATTATCTGATTTAAATAATGCCATTAATTATATTAATTATTATTCCTTTTAACCAAAGTTAAATATAAAAATTGATTGGAAGGATATATACCAATCGTGTTAAGACCAAAGGTCGGATCATTAAAACCGAAGGTTATAATTTTTTTGATTTTTCATAACGCCATAAAAATTGATTTAATATTAATTATTTATATTATATAATTATATTTAATGATAATCTATACAGATGGAGCGTGTAAAAATAATAATGCTATTAAGAATACTAATATAAGAAAAGCTGGATGTGGTGTTTATTATAATAATCCTCTAATTGATAATATTAGTGTTAAATTAGATGGACCAAAACAAACTAACCAAGTAGCTGAATTAACTGCTTGTATATTGGCTATTGAAAAATTAATTAATCAATCAAATAATATTGATATGAAAGATATAATTATTAAGACTGATTCAATGTATACTATTAATTGTATTACTACATGGTTTGATGGATGGAAAAAAAGAGGATGGAAAAAGGCAGATGGAAAACCAGTTGATAATTTAGAATTAATACAAAAGCTTCATAATTATGTTAAAACTTATAATATTAAAATGGTTCATGTAAGAGCACATAAGGAGGAACCACCAAAAGATGATCCTAATTATGATGATTGGTATGGTAATATGATGGCAGATAAATTGGCAACTGATGCAACTAATTTTTAATTTTTTTATTGATTGAATAAATTAAATAATAAGAATAAATCATTGATATAGGAATAAATAAACCATAACTATGGAAACCTAAATATAAATATAAAGTTATACAAATTATTAATATAAAATATTGGTATCCTTTCATATTTGGTATTAATTCATCATAATTATTATTTTGAATATTTTCTAATAATAAATCTTTCTTTTCCCAAATATCTGATAAAAACCATTTTTTAAAATCATCATAGTTATCTAATAATATTTCAGGAACATCATAAGTATTTATTATACAGTATGTATTACCTAATTTTTTTTTTAATAAATCTTTTGTATAAATTTTAACATTTTTAAAATTTTCTATTTGGATTGTAAAATCTATAATATTACCTAATCTATTGTATTTTTTTAAAATATTGGAAATTGTAAATAATCCTTTCATTTTTGGAAATAATGTATTATTAAAAATTTGTAAATTATTTTCCTTACTATATTTTTGCGATTCTTTAAATTTTTCTGGTGTAAATCTTGTTCCTTCTGGTAAAAGAATTAATACACCTTCTTTTATTTTACTGATTGATTTATTTAAATTATCTTCATCATCTTCAAACTTTCTATTCAATTTAATATCTTTTCCTAAAGCAAGTATTAATCCAGCTCCAGGTACAAAAATAATACTTTTCTTTAAAACAAAATAAAAAGGTCTATGATCAAATAATCTAATTATTGATAAATATACTATAAAATCAAGTGTACTAATATGATTACCAATAATTATATCAACTTTATCAGTAATATTATAATCACCTTTGTATAATATTTTTGATTTCAATCCATATGAATAAAAATATGGTAAAACACTTGCTATAATATCTTTAGAAATATTAGTACCTTCAGATTGTTTACCTAAAAGATGTGAAAATAATGTTATTGTCTGAGATACAATTATTAATAATATAATTAATACAACTATACAAATAATTTTTTTTATCATAATTAAATATAAATAATATTTTAATATTTAACAAACTAATAATATTCATCCATCCATTAACCATTGTTCACAGCGGTAATATAAAATAAAAATTATTTAATTAATACTTAATTAAATAATTTTCATTGTACCCTACAGGTAGGGTACTTATGTGAACAACGGTTAAAGGATATTTAAAAATTACTTATCTATTTTATCTAATGGAAATTAAAATTTTGGATCCAAATGTAGGTATTCCTATGAATGTCTTTATTATAATTGGTAATATTATAACATTATTTCAAAATGTACCACAAGTTATTAGAACTTATAAAGTTAAATCAACACGTGATTTTAGTTCTATATTTTTATTAATGAGAATAACTGCATGTTTTATTTGGGGAGCTTACAGTATTGAAATAAATAGTTTATTAATGTTAATAAATAATTTAATTACATTATTATCTACAATATTTATTAGTTATTATAAAACACATGAAATTATTAGAGATTATAAAAATAAAAATTTAAGTGAATACATGCAAATACAAAATAATGAAGCTTTTGAAAAACCAAAACCAAATCAGGATTATAATAATCAAAATGATAATCAGGATGATAATCAGGATGATATAATTGTTTCATTATAAAAAATTATTAATATAATAATTAATATGGAATTTATTAAATTTGATAATTATTATAATAATTATTATATTAAAGGTTGTATTTCTGGTATGAGTGGTATTATTTTATCACACCCAGTTGATTCAATTAAAACATATTTTCAAACATCCACCTCAAATGCTATTAATAAAAAGTTTGATTTTACAATTAAAAATTTATATCGCGGTATTAGTTCTCCATTAATTGGAGTTGGTTTTGAAAAAGCAATTGTTTTTGGAACATATAATTATTGCAAAAATAATAATATTAATATACCAATTAGTGGTGCAATTAGTGGTTTAACTGCATCATTAATTGTATCACCATATGAAAGAATTAAAATCATGAAACAAACACAACAAAAAATAGGTGTTAAACAATATTTAAATCCGAAATTTATGTTTAAGGGATTATCTGCAACATTTACAAGAGAGGTACCTGGTTTTGCAATTTATTTTTCAACTTATGAAAGTTTAAAAAATCATTTTTATAAAAATAGAGATATATCAATTATTTATAGTTTTATATTTGGAGGAATAAGTGGAACAATGGCATGGATTTTTATTTATCCACAAGATAGAATTAAAACAATTCTACAATCAAGTGAGACTACTAGTATTAAAAATATAATTAAAACTACTTATTTAACTGGTGGTTTTAAACAATTTTATAATGGATTTTCATTTGCAATTGCCAGAGCAATTTTATTACATAGTGGAACATTCTGCACTATGGAAATATTAACTCAGAAAAAATATAAAGATTTTTATTATCAATTATAATTTATTTTTTTAAATTTCTGACAACTTTATCAAAAAATAAATAAGCACAAACACCTCCTAATATTTGAGCTATAATATAAATAATAGCATCATTTGTTGCTAATCCTCCTTTAGACCAAAACATAATACTTACAGCTGGATTAAAATGACCCCCGCTTATTTCTCCACCAAAATATATCATTGCTAATAGAGTAACTGCAATAGCAATTGGATTAGCAGTAGATAATATAACACTTAAGAATACAAATGTTCCTACAAATTCAACACCATATTTTATTAAATTAGACATTATATAATATTACATAGAAATTTATTTATAAATTTTACCATTTTATATTTTCATCTGGTTGATAAACACGAAACATTAAATTAAATAAATTTATTAATTCATTATTATTGATTGCTAAATTTATAATATTTATAAATTTATTAATCATATTATCATTCCATAAATTATAACATGTTTCTTGATGAATATCAATAATATTTATAAAATTTTCTTTTGATACGCCTCCAAATTCACAAAATGAAATTTTATGAGATAAAGTAATAATAAAATGAAAATAATTAAATTTTATATTATATGAATGAATATCATTTATAAATTTTTCATAAAATGTTAATTTATTAATATTATTTATAAATGTTTCTATAATATTATAACCTTCGATTGTTTTTATAAGATTATAAATTTCATTTTTATAATATTCATTATTTAATTCTTTTATTTTTTTATTACATAAATTTGAAATTGTTTCCAATTCACTTTCACAAAAATTATTTGTGTTTAAAATTTGCATTATATTTGCAAAACTCATTATTATTAAGTATTATAATATAATATGCGTTTAATATAGAACTTATTAATTTACAAATATTATAATGATATCAAATAATTGGAATAATTTATTTAATACTCATATGGATAATATTGTAAATAATTATTATACTAATTATAATTATGTTGAATATGATTTAAAATTAGATGAAATATATGGTTTGGAAAATAAAAGAATTGATTATAGACATTTAAATATATATTCAATTGACCCTCCTAAATGTTCTGATGCAGATGATGCATTTAGTATTTATCAAGATGAAGAAAATAATATTCATCTATTAATACATATTGCAGATCCAACTGCTTGGTTTAATCCTAATGATAAATTATTCGATGATATTATTAATAATGGTTGTACTGTTTACTTATCTAATAGAGAACCAAAACATTTATTCCCAAAAAATATATTAAATAATTCATCACTTAATAGTTCATTTGATGAATGTATTAGAAATGTAGTTATAGTTCATACAATATTAAAACCTAATTATATACCATCTAAAATGTTTGATATAATTAAAACAACAATAGAATATGGTATTATTGATTGCAATAAAGGTAAAAGATTTACTTATGAAGAAGCATCTAATAATATGTATAATGATATAACTTTATATTTAGGAGTAGATATTGCTAAATTTTTTTATAGTCAAAGACAAAATAATAATAATTTTGACAAATTTATCTTTAGTGAATTGATATTTACTATTCCAAAAGTTGTAGATAATGAAATTATATTAAAACCAGATACAAAAGAAGTTATTATAATGAAATCAATGATTGGTGAATTTGCTATTCATGCTAATACTATTTTTGCAAATGGATTAGATGATGATAATTTATTTTTAAGAACTATGGTGATGCCTAATAATAATCTTAATATTAATTATAATGTAATTCATGATTTAATAAAAGAAGGAATTAGTGCTAATTATAAATCTGATAAATTAAAACATGATTTAATTGGTTCATATTATACTCATTCAACATCACCTCTTAGAAGAGCATCAGATTGTATAGTCCATTTTTTATTAAAAGCAAAATATTTACAAATAGAAAGACCATTCAATGAAAATCAATTAAAAATATTTGCTGAAAAATTAAATAAAATAAATAAAGAAATGAAAAATATTCAATTTAAAGATATTAAATTAAGAACATTTCAATGGATAGCTGAAGAATTAGAAGCAAGATTAAATTCTATTAAAATGAAAGTTAAGTTTATTGGATATAATAAACCATTTGTTAATTTAATTATAATAGGTATCGATAATATGAATGTTAATATTCCATATACTATTAAAAGAAAACAATATAAATCCACTAATGAATATTTTAATGTAAATATTACAAAAATTAATTATTATGACAAATATGATGAAGGAACTTTACCTGAATTAGATAATATAATTTATTAAATTCAGTCACAAAGCTTCCTTCATCTAAATTATTTATATTAACCATAGGTTATAAAAATTGAATTATTTTATATTAGCAAACCATAATTATATTAATTATGGTTAGCTACCGATTTTATTGTGAATTCATAACATCTTTTCATACTGAATATAATGGAGATTTTTTAAAGCCTCTTTCATGGTGTTATATACCTAAAGAAACAGAAAATGGATATGTTGAATTTATTAAACGTTCTGCTCGTAATTATATTAATACAACGTTTTTAGCTAAATATGATTTTAAAAATAGAAATATAATAATTAAATGTGAATATAATTATTTTGAACATTATTTAGAAAAATCAGAAGTTGATTTTGTTTTGAAAGATTATAAAGAAAATACTTATAATTATAAGAATATCCATGGAGAAATGATTAATCATCTAGCTGATGAAGAAATTTTAACTTTTATTAAATTCTTTGACCAATTTTATCTTGAGCAAAATGATGTTCTTGTTAGTAAAGATGAATTTGAATTATATTTAATGCATCTTAAAAAACATCCTGAATTATTAGCTGATTATAATTGTGATAAATGTGAATTTAAGGTTGAAATTTATTATAATGAACAAGAATATAATGTTGCAGTTAAATTTTCTTTTCATGATAAAATAAATAAATATATGGAAGTGATTGAGTTTTATCTTTTTAAAAATAGAATGACTGGGGATGATTTTAATGATCTTAATAGCGCGGTTAATAATATAATTTCAACACGAATGGATGATATTTATATTGATTATACTCAATTTTTTATATTTAATAAATTTTTTTTATAAATAATAATAATAATGGATTATCAGAAAAAATATCTAGAATATAAATTAAAATATCATTTATTAAAAAAACAAATTGGTGGTATGGATAATATATTTAATCTTGATAAATCAAAAACTCCTAGATCAAGACAAACTGTTGCAGAAAGACATGCGGAATCAAAAAGACGCCTTGCTGAATACAAATTAGAAGAACAAAGATTTGCTGAAGAAAGAAGATTGGCAGAAGAAAGAAGATTAGCTGAAGATAAAAGAAGACTAGCTGAAGAAAGCAGACTAGTAGATGCTAGATTACCACCTGAATTAGTATTAAAAACTATGGAAATTGGAAATATTAGTATTGATGATTTAATAAGTAAAAGAAAACTTCCACAATTTAAAAATATGATTGATTCATTTATTTTAGATGTTATTACAGAAAATTCTTTACCTATAGATAAAGTTTTACTTGCTTATAATTCATTTTTAGAATTAAGAGAACAAATTAGAGAAATTATGTTATCTAATATTGGTAATGGAAGAATGTCAATAGAACAATTATATTTCATATTTGATAATTTTAATGATAGTATATTAGCAAAAGCTATCAGTGATGAAGCAAATAAAATAGATATAACATCGCTTTCTATAAATCATTTAACTATTTTATATAAAATTATTAAAACAAAATCAATATTTGATTTACTTCAAAGTAAAATAACATCTGGTAAATTATCATTATCTGAAGTAGTCGTGTTATATTCAGTTGAAGATTTTAAACCATTCTTATCAGCTATTATTAACACTGCATATGATATTAAATTTACAGATTACCCTAGAATATATGACCCTACTAAATTAGAAAATATTAAATTATTACATATTGTAATTCATTTTATATGCAATCGTTTAGTTTCATTATTAGATACACCACATGATGATATAAATTATTCTATAGAAATAGGATTTTCTGGTTCTTCTTCAATTGTCCCAGGAGCATCTAATTTTACATTAAATTATTCATCACAAGGATCATCATTAATTCAAACAAGAGCAGGATATGAGGGAATAAATATAGGATTATTTAATTTTAATAATTTATTAGAGTCAATTATTAGAGAAGTTGATTTAAAATCTGATTATGGAAATAAAATAACATCAGTAAGTCTTGTTAAAAACATTAATACTAATAATATATATATATTTAATTTTTTATTCTAAATTGTGAACAATTAATAATCAATACCGATAACTTGATTATTACACCTTTTTCACTTTAAAATGGTGGTAATCCATATTTATTTAAAAAAGCATTATTAGCTTTTAAGGTAATTTCAATTGGTTCTATATTATAAGAAACTTGTAATTTTTGTAATAATAATATTTTTTGCCCATCTCCAATTACTCTTAAAAGTCCATCTTTGATTTCTGCAATTATATTTTTATTTCTAGCATGAGAAAAAATATCAAATATTTTATTAAATTCAATTCTAAATGTATCAATTATATCGATATTTTTAATTTCAGATATTAATTGTAATCCATCATAATTAAATTTATTTTTAATATATTCTTCATTTGGTGTAAATAATATTTTATATTCTTTCTTATTAATTAATCCTTCAGGTACTAAAATTGAAAATTCTATTGTAAAAATTTGTATATAACCATAAACCATTATTAATAATAATAATTATTTTTTTAACCAAAGTTCTCATCATACCATAACCATAGGTTATCACTTGTGGATAAAAAATTTGAAAAAATTTAAAGATAATTATTATATTATAGTATTTATGGTAAGTCCTCAAATGAATGGAATGATATTTGAAAAAGAAGTTCATGAATTTTTAAGTAAAACAAAACACGATATATTATTAAATGAAACACAAATAAGAAAAATTGATAATACTATTACAGCTATAGACCATTTATTGATTGCAAATAATGTTTGTTATTGTTTTCAAGACAAAAGATTAAAAACGAACATATCTAATTCTGATTTTAATCATTTTGTAAAATGTGTTGAAAAGGTAGCTACCAAGATTTCTAAAGAATATAATAATTTTAAAGTTTATGCAGTATATTTATCATTTACTGATTTTTCAAGTATTGCTAATAATAATCTTAGATCATTAGAAGAAGAAAATGCGGAAACTGTAAAAGATTATGATATAGAGTATATAAAAATTAATGATCAAATTAAAGATAATATTATAAAAAAATTACATTATTTTTTACATTCTAATAATGTATTTTTATATGATACTACTGGAGATTGCATAATGTTATAATTGAAACCACTTATAATGCTATGCATATGATAATAATTTTACTAATATAAATAATGAAAGTTAACTTTCATTATTTATATTAACCATAGGTTATAAAAATTGATTGGGATATAGAAAAAATATTATTTTTTCTATATATACCAATTAACAGTTATTTATACAAAGTTTTTAACTTTGTATAAATAAAAATTGAATTATTTAATTAAAAGCATAATTATATTATAATATAATGACATCAATTAACAATAGTGATGAAAATAAACTTATTAGAGCTAATGGATTTATTGATTTTGATGAAAATGGAAATATTGTCTTGGTTCCAAATATGCCAAAACAAGGAATATTAACAAGTAATAATAAAATATCAAAACAAATAGAAACAAATAAAGTATCACACCAAATAGAAACAACTAAAAAACGAAAAGCATATGATAGTTATATTAGTTGGGGCCCGTATGAATGTAATATTTGTCATAAAAAATTTGTAAAAAAATCATATTGCAAACGTCATGAATTATCACATGAAAAAATGTTTGAATGTAATATTTGTCATAATAAATTTATGCATAATAATCATTTAAATCAACATATGGCAATTCATAAAGAAAAAGAACATCAATGTGATATTTGTGGAATTAAAGTAAGATATAAATTTAATTTGACTAGACATCGTAAAATACATATGCCATACAGAGATGAAAATGGTGAAATTAAATATTTACTTTAATCTTATATTCTTTTCTATTTGCTTAACACCTAAAATTAATGGAACTATGATTAAATTATATTAATTACAGCTAATTTATTTTCATTAATATAAATCATTAATTTATCATTATTTAAATAATAATTACATCCAATTAATTCGTGGTTAATATTTTGTAAAAAATATAAAGCATTAGTTTTTTTTATCTTATCAGGCATCTTATTTAAAATGCTTTTATAATAATCAAACACATTTTCATAATTAATTACTTCAATTTGTTTCCAACTAGAACTAACATTAATACTAATCATATTTTTAACTTTTTCACAATAAAGTTTATTATCCATACTATAATAAACTTTATTAATTCCAATATTTTTAAGCATTAAAGTGCATTTATAACATGGTCGTGCATTACCAAGAGTATTATCACTCTTCTTCCTAACAACTAATATATTTAATTTTTTATCAATTTTCTTATTACTAATCCAACCATATTTATCAGAATAACGAATATCTTTTCCAAAATAATTATTAATAGCATTTAGTTCTGCATGAATTGCGGGGCATACATGACCCTTAATATAATTTCTTTCAATATTTGTGCATATATTTCCAATCGGTTTTGAACCATGTAATAATATAGCAGATACTTGAATTTGAATATTAGACATCTTTGGAATATCAATCATTTTATTAATCAATTGCCTAAACTTTAGCATTAATAATATAATATTATTGTATAACTATAAAAAAAATCAATTTTTATTTGATTAAAAGATATAAATATATTTAATATAATGGAACAACTAGAAACATTTATATTAAATTCCAATGGAATTATATATTTAGATGAGATAGACTATAGTAAATATTATTATGAAAGTTACGATGATTTTGAATTAGATTTATTTTTTTTAATAGAAACTTTATATAGTAATTATAAGATATTTAAAAATAAACAAGATAGAGTTGAACAGGAACAATTTAGAAGAAATTTAATTAATAAATATAATAAATGTATTATAACTGGTAGTACATGTTTAACAGAATTAGAAGCAGCGCATATTGTTAATTTTAGAGAAGATATGACTAATAACACTATAGATAATGGTTTATTATTAAAATCAAATATTCATAAAACATTTGATGATAATTTATGGGCAATTAATCCAAAATCTTTATTAATTGAAGTTAAAGAAAATATAGATGCAGGAGAAATAATGAATTATAATGGAACTAAAATAAACATTATTTTAAATGATAGAATATTAATTAATCTAAAAAAGCGATATCTTCAATTTAATAAATTATAAATTCTATAAAAATTGATTAATTTATTATATTTTCATATATCATTAATATTTAATGAAATACGAAGACTTTTTTAATGACTTATCTAATTTGGGTGAACATATTCAAACTTTTAAAGATGAGAATATAGTAGAACCTAATCTTATTATGAAATTTTTAAAGAATGTATTTAAAAGTTTTAATGATATTATTAAATATCATTGTGTTATTCATTTTAATTATGTTATTAAAACTGCAAATTATATAAAAAGAATTATTGAAACTAAAACTAATGAAATTTTATTAGATGAAATTATAATTATATTAAAAAATAAACAAGTTACATATACTGATAATTTAAATGTAGTTTATAATGATGTTTTAGAATTTATGATTAATAATAATATTATTTCTAATATATATTTTAGTAATTATGAACCATTTGAAAAAATAGATAATAGTTCAAATTCAAGTTTATTTGATAAATTTGTTCCAAGAATTAATCAACTTGATGCTTTTAAATATTTAGATGAAAATGGTTTAACTACATGTATTCATTGTCAAGCAACTGGTTGTGGTAAAACCTGTATTATTTTGCGTTATATTGATTATGCTTTTAAGAAATTTAATAATAATACAAAAATTATATTATTTACTGAAAGAGTTAATATTCTAAAAGATTTATTTGATTTTTCAAAAGATGATCATACAGCAAATAAACAAAAAATTTGCAATTGGAAAGAAGTTGGTATTGCTGATTTAACTCAATTTAATATTATTAATTGTGTAACTCATAAAGATAAAGATTGGGTTAAGCATATTAATAATGATGCGAATGCATCTAAGGCAACATTAATTGTAATTAATCGTGCTTATCTAACATTAAATAAAAAGAATTATGAAAAGTTTGGTAATATTAAATTAATTTTACATGATGAATGTCATAATACATCAAGTGAGAAATGTAATGAAATTTTAAAATATTGTTTAGGATTAAATATTCCAATTGTTGGATTTAGTGCTACACCATTAAGAACTGGTAAATATGATAAAGAAAAATTATTAGCTATTTATGGAAAAGAAGGTAAATTAAATCTTGCAACAAATTATAATATGGTTTATGCAATTTCTCAAAAATTAATTTTGCCTCCAGAATTTTATTGGTATAATATTGATATGTCTCATTTAAATAAATTTAAAAATAATAAAGATAAAATTAATTATGAATATGATACAGTTGCTACAATTTTGGATAGTTTAGTTGAGAGATTACCAAGTAAAAAAATTGTTGCATGGTGTGGTAAAATAGATTTAGCAAAAGAATGGAAAGAAATGTTTATTGATAATCATAGACGGAAGAAAAATTTAATAGATTTTAAATTCTATTTAGATACATCAAAAACATCTGATACAGAATATGAAGAATTTAAGAAATCAGATGGATATTGTGTATTATTTTGTGCTAATAAGCATCGTGAAGGTTCTGATATTAGACGATTAGATGCATGTATTTTTCTAGATGGAGTACTTAATCGTGGATGTATTCCATTT
>JACCDO012060324.1_pt1 | contig 17098 bp, 7 predicted proteins | sample 7446101 | NCBI WGS metagenome assembly JACCDO01 (sample SAMN15323440, study PRJNA562643) | freshwater metagenome | isolation source: river surface water | place: USA:Blue River Watershed | collected 2017-08-16 | reverse complement strand
GTCTTAGCTTCACTGCCTACAGGGTTATATGCAGTCACCGCTTTCTGTGTATTCTTGTAAGATACTTTGTAAATCTTTCCTAGTCCACTAGAAAATCCTGGAGCACTGATATACATTTCATTGTTACCAAATACAATCTTTGATCCAAAGAACTGATCATTTGCAGGAGCAGGGCTTACAATAGTGTAGACTAAAGAATAAATGTTATTAGTATCTTTTCTATATAAAGATACAACACCTTGATTTTCTAAATTTGAAGTTGTGCCTTCAGTATCAACTGCTGACAAATTATCGTAAACTGTTGAAGTTACATAACTTGCTGATGGTGTGCCTGTTGCTAACCATAACCCATCATCACTCATTGCAACAACTTGTGCAAATATATTATCTGCCTGTGGTGTTGTATCAAGTGATATGAAAGGTTTTTCAATTGTTTGACGTTGAATCCACTGTGCATTAGGACTAGCTTTGTCATAAACAATTACTTCACCAGAAGCAATAGAAACTGCTAGTAACTTGCTAGCAAGGTCCATAGCAACTGTTCTACCAAATTCTTGGTTGTCATCTGGAACTGAATTTGCCACAGTTGTAGAGCTGTAGACTGGAGAATTCTTCCATACTGCCCATCTCTTGCCAGCAGTACTACCGCTGTCATCTGTCCATATTAATTCGTTTGCTTTTAATTGTAACGGTAGATATTGATCTGCAACGTCAATATGCGGAGCACGTTGGCTTCTTAATGTGTATACAACGATTTGATCTTGTTCTGTAAACGGTGATGCAACAGTTAGACCGGAAGCTTCAATTTTTATTAAATTTAATTCAGTTGATGTAATTTTATAAAATCCGCTGAAGCCAGTTACTTGAGTAATTCCAATAATTGACCCTACTGCTAGTCTAACATATCTATCTGTTGCAATAGTTAACTCAGTGCCTGCGTATGTTACATCAACGATGTTAAGGTCAATGTTTGTAAATCTATATACATCCCACGATGTATCTTTAAATGCAGTCCATACATAATCGCCGTCAGTAAATCCAGTAATATCAGCTGAAGTAATATCGTCAATTGATTTTAAAATTAATTTTACATCATCTGGTCTTACATATCCTGCTGAGCGTAGGTATGGTTTATAGTTCTTTAAAGTTGGCCATGGATTGTTATTATATCCTAGAGGTTTTAAATAAACATCTGATGGTGTTTGTCTATTGATAAAATCAACAACATTTTCATCTATTGCGTTGACTAACTCATAGCCTTGAGGGTTGTTTTTAAAACCTGCTTCGCTGATTGTAAATTCAATATTTTCAAATGCAGAGCTTGCTCCGTATTGTCCAACACGCAAGGCCCATTCTTCATAGAACTTTAGACTTTCTTCGCCGTCAGCACTTAGTACATCAAACAACTTGTTCAATACATTTTGTGTGCCTTTCTCAATAATCATACCTTGATAGAATTTAAATTCAGAAACATCGTCTTGAATAATGTTTTCAAGATACTGACGCTTTTGATATCCAATCAAATGTTGAGCCATTTTTTGTTGTGACAAGTCAAAATTATCACTATCTAAACTATAGAAGTCTTCAAACTGACTTGCTTTATAAGTCCAGTTAGGCAATAACTGAGGAGTTGGTTTAGAATCCAGTTTGATCCAGCTTGCTGATTCAAATGATTGTGTTCCTACTAAGAAAGAACTAGCACTATAATAGAACTCTTTGTGTTTTACGATGTCACCAAGTGCATAATCTTTCCAGGCTTCCCATTCTTCAATGTAGGCTTGGTCAAAGATAAATCCAGGTACATCAAATCCGCCGTACCAGTTATCGCTAACATAACCAGATACCTTAATACGGTCTTGTTTATAGCCGCTTTCTGGACTGTAAATTGTATCATTGAACATTGTAGAATTATTAAGAATTACTACTTGTTCTTTTTGTACAAGATAAAAACTTGCACCATATATTCCGTCATCAGTTGCCGGTGCATAACTTACTGCATTGTCGTCTCTATAAGAATTTAAAAAGTTAGGCTGGATTGGCGTTCCGTCAACTCTTAAGATGTCGTATGTGTTAAATGAATTTGTAATATCATCAACAACACTAATAGATGCAGTAAATGTTAATTTTGTAGCCGCTGGGCTTAAAGAAATTACACTACTTCCAACTGTACTAAGACCTTCTAATTTTTCAAAGTCTTCAGTTACAAAGAACGGACTTGGTTCTGAATTACGAATTGCGCTATAATAGTCACCGTTGTAACGAACAATACTACCGTATCTAGTTAAGGTATTTGGTAACCACTCGTCCCACTTGTCTTGGCCACTTGACCAATTTTGTGTTGTCCAGAATAAAAATTCTTTTGTACTAGTTTCCCAGTTAGTAACTTGGGCCATAGAATTGTTAAACTCATCAAAGATAAATCCTTGATCTTTTAACCACTCGCCGTAACCTAATAAGAAATCAACAACTTCTTGAACTTCTCTAAACTTAGTGCCGTAAGGAACTGTAATAGGTTCTTGTCTGTCCCATTGTTTTCTTAATGTTGCATTTCTACCGCCAACTATTGGCAATGATGGTAAAGATTGATAGTAGTCTGGTTGGAATGTTGCAGTAGTTGTATGAGTTGTTTTTACTCTATAAAATCTATTTCCGTACTCTACTACTTTACCAGAAGCGTATTGTTTACCAGAAGTCCACACAGAGAAGCTTTCAGAAATGCCACCTACGTTGATAGAAATTCCAGATTGTACCCATGGATAATATTTAAAGTAAGGTTGAGATTTACTATAACCTTTAATTTCAAAACCATCTTGTAACTTTGTAATAATTACACCGCTATAAGTAATTTTCTTTATAGGGCTTGAACTGTTAAGAATAATATCATAATCTTCTTGAGGTACAAATACACTACTGCTTGATGATAGTGGAGTCTTACTATCTAATAGTAAATTAAATTTTTCTTTACTAGTAAACGCACCAAGTCTGTGACTTAGCTGACAATTTAAATTAGCTAAATCATAAGCATATGAAGTGTAAGATTTTAAGTTGTCGCTTAAAATATAATTTACAAGGTAATTAATAATACCAGAAGTTTGCACTCTAGATGTACTTGAATAGATGCTAGGCAATACAACGTCCACAGGGCGCACACGCAATCCAGTGTCTTTGTATACTAACTGATTAGTTAGGTTGCGAACAATTCTAGATCTATCTAGTAATAAACCAAATGTCTTTGCTGGTTTTAATAACATTGCAGTTATTAAAACACTAAACGGATAGTGACTACTTCTGCGCCATGCACTTTCAATAGGACTTACATCACCAAACACAAAGTCGCCTGTAATAGAAGTAGTAATTATTCCCTCTGACAATCCTGAAAATAATGGGCTTATTACATTGCCGTTTTCGTCAACAGGGATATGTTCCATTAAGAATGGTTTAGCAAACTTTTCTGCATACACTTGTGGTTGGCCCGGTGCTTTAATAAAGCCGTTTGCAATGTCTTGCCACATTACTAAGTTATCACTAGTGTATGGCGCTGGGCCATAAACATCTTGCCACCATGCAGGTTCTTCGCTTAGGCCTAACATTTCCCATGGACATAAGTTAGGACGGTCAGTGTCTAATATCCAACGATAGATACCTCTCCAGTACCCTGGAGTTTCTCTACCATCTGGTGCTTGATGACCCTTATAGTTAAAAGTAAATGAATTATCTTTATCGTAACTAAACGGTTTTGTAAAATCTCTATCAATTAAGCTAGTCCACTTATAAAAGTTTGGAGCTAATACTTCATTAAATTCTGTTAAGCTATAATCTGTTGTACGGTTATAACTAGGAATGATATCATTAATATCAAAAATGGTAGGATCGTACTTGACTTTAATATTATTGTAGATACGTTTTTCTAATTCTAAAATTAGATCATCACGGTAATCGCCATAGGCTAATACCAAGCTACCGTCGTGTCCTTGTATCATTGTACGAGGAGTAATCAGGCTTGTATCAACAAATATCTTTGGCTCATACTTTGGCCAAATACCTAACGCAGATGGGGTTTCTGGTACAAAGTTACCGTCTGTACTATCGTATTCGTAAATTGTAATTAGGTCATCATTAGTTAATGTTGCAGAAATAATTACAAATCCTAAGCCGTCAAATGTATAATCATGACTGTGTAGTAATTGTTCGCCATTTAGGTATACGTTCACTGCTTTATTAGACAATGCATCTAATGAAAACGGTGTTCCTAGCGGATAAACTTTTGTTCTGTAATCTACTACTGTAATGTCTGTTTTTACGTAAGCACCGTAAGGCACCATATCACTAAAATAGTAAGGTGCGGTTTTTGGCTTATCTTGATTAATTGTTTTTAAGATTAAACTTACTTGTGTGACCGGATCAGTGTCAACACCTAGTGACTCTGCAATTGAAATGAAGTTTCTTTTGAACTTATTGTAGTCATCTCTAGCTTGTTCAATTGCACGGACTACGTTATTTGACTCTGACGTAATGTGGTAAGCGGACAAACTCATTGGGCCGCTGTGCTGTACAAATTTTGTACCGTATTTAGAAATTTCTCCTAAATCTCTTAAGTTGCCAGCGCCTGGATACTTTCCAACGAAGTTAGTAACATTTTCTACAATAGAACTTACATGGTCAATAACTTCACCTAATGTAAAATCTCCCATTGCATTATTCAACGGATTATTTTGTAAATTAACTGGAACTTCGTAATGGCCAGTTGAGTTAATTGGTTGAGCGGCAAATGTTTTAATTGTTAAAACATCAGATGTAGTAATGTCTGTTACTAATACAACTTTCTTGTAAATTGGGCCGTCAACTACAGACCATTCGTCGTTTTCTAATCGCACACCGTTAACATACACACGCACTGATAAGTCAGCAAGATCGTTAACATCATCAAACACGTCAATATTAAAATTATTTGTAAGGTTAGAATTTTTATAGATTCTAACACCAGCTTGTACGTTGTTAGCTTGGCTAGTTTCCCAGCCATTCTTATATTCAATACCTGTTGGTATTGTTTTTACAAGATAACCAGTGTCAATATTTTTTACAATTAGATCAAGTTCATTTTTATATTTGAACTGATCTGTGATTAAATTAAAATTAAAAACAATATCGCCAATGTTATTAATATTCTTGTATGATAAAGGAAACCCTAAATTAGTATCGTTATTTCCAGAACCAACTTTATAACTAAAAATCTTTGTTCCTGCAAAAGTAGTACCATCGTACTTACTAGTGTCGCTAAAGCTGACGCCAGCATCGTCAACTACATCAAACAATGGAGATTGATTTAATGTAGTTTTTTGCTGTGCTTGCTTCCATGCTGATCCATTGTACCAATACATTACACCTGCATTTTTATTACCTTGTTTAACTAATACTGCTTGGTCTTCAGATGGTTGAGAAATTTCAACTAGATGAATCTGACGACTTGCAACACCTGAAATATTTTGATGTAGCAAATCCATAAATGTTACTTGATAAATTCTATTTTTTACAAGAACATCTGTGTCAGCTGTAAACAAAATCTTTTGACCTTGTACTAGCTGTACTCCGTCTACACTATAGCCAGAAGATCCTTCAATTGTAGAAAATACATCAGTGGTAAATGTGTCAATTAAATCAACGTCTTCAACTGCATTTGTACCAAAGTTGAATAATCGTAAGTTGGCATCAAACTCAATAATAGGACGAACAGCACGGGCAGTTTGATCAATGCTTGCAACTTTGCCGTTAACTGTTGCGCTTGTTTCAATTACGTCCTTGTGGAACCAACGATTATAGCGTGACCATGGGTTATGATCAGTACTTGCTCTGTCAATAACAATATAATCAACTGCGCCTGCAAACGCAGTAGCATCACTAAAAGGCGATTTATCAAAAGGTGTTGTGTCAAAAGGCACTGCTTCTGATGTAGTATATGCGCTGACTAATTCTAATGTTGATTCGTTTACTAGAGTGATGCTATCGCCCACTCCTTCTACATAATACTGACCAACAGCATAAGACTCTGGCAACACTTTACCAAGGAACGTAACTTTCATGCCGTTACTTAATTCAGTGCCATCAGCTAAGGTATATGTTTTCTTACCTAGAATATCTTGTTCAATATTCAAGTAAGTATTTTCATCTATATCTAATACATGAAACACTCCGCCTAGGTCAATGTCTGATTCACTTTGATAGTAAAGTACACTTGGGCAATCTACTGGAATTGTAAATGTTATAGTTCCTGTTTCAATTGCGTTATTTTGTAATCCGTAAGTAGCATATCTATCAAGTGTGCCGGCAGTACGGGTAGTCTTAATGCTAAACGGATTACCTGGACTATTAACTTCAAAATAATATGTTTGTCCTCTATACAATGTAATTGTAGGATTTCTAGTAACTGTGCCTGAACCAGTTGGCGTGAACAAATATTCGTAGCTATCAAGTTGTGACTCTAGCGAAATAGAAAATGTGCTATTGATTGTTTGTTGCTGACCATATACTTTAATTGTATCAGGGCCGTATGGCAACCAATAATAATTTTGGAAGTTAACAAACTTATCCCAATCAATGTGTGGATTCCAAGAATAAAATTCTTGCTCAGTTAATCTTGCATGGTTAGAAGTATTAGCACCAAATACTGAAAGCTGATTAATATAATCTAAGTAATCTTTAAAAAATATATTATTACCTAATTTGTCTTTAACAGTTAGGCCAGGCTCTAGCTGATAATTTTGTCTAGCAGTATCTGCGGCAGCGACAAAGATGTCTTGCCCGTTAGTAGACTTAGAATTCTGGCGACCAACATACCCATTAACTTTCTTAACTGTGCCAGGTTGAATTAACTGGTCAATTGTTGCCTGTAAGAATTTCTTATTTGCATCAGTTCTGTAAAATCTTGGTAAGAAGTTTGATGCTTTGCTATTATTTGCGGTAGGATTGGTCTTATCAGCCATTTAGGCCCCCGTATTGTGAACTAGATAAATTTTGTGTAGAAGTTACAGTAGATTCTACTGTAGTTCCGCTAACTGATTTAATATTGCTAGAAGTAATGCCTGTGATTATTTCTATGTCGTCAACTGTTGCGCCATTAATAAACAACTCGTTACTATTTGATTTAATTTCAAATAAGCTACCAAAGTTTAATCCGCTTTGTTTTGGAACAATAACAAAGTTTGCTACGTCTGGTGCTAACTCTTTCATAACATAAGTTGCTAATTCTGTAAAGTAGAATGTGTCACCAAAGTCCCAATTATCTAAACTAAAGAATTGATTAATTGCAACAATGGCTCTTGCTTTTACATCGTTGTCAGACACAACCTTGCCTGGCGTTTTAGTAATTTTAAATGTTGCTTGTAAATCTGCTTGAGCAGATGGTCCAAACAACACTTTATATCCAACTGGATGATAAACAATTTCATCGCTAATAGATTTAATTAGATTTAAACTTGGTGCTAATGTATTGTACAGCTCGTCTGAACTTGGTGGTAAAGGTGCTGTAGAAATTGCTCCACTTATCCACTGTCTGTAGGCAGTATCGTAATTCTTTGTTAAGATGAAGACATCTATAATGTTGCTTGCGCCAGGATCAATTCTTGAATTGTAGCCTGCACTATGTACATATTGAAATTTCAAACTGTCACGACCTTGATAAACTTTATAATCTAATGTTGGCGTTATTGTGCTCTTAGCTAAATTTAAAATGCCAACTGTTTCAGTATCTATAAAATAGAAGTACTGTCCGTCATCATAATCGTCTGCTGAATATGTAACAGGATCAGTTGCTAGAACTTTTACTTTTACTCCTGATTTTTTTGTAACATCTGTATTTTCTACGTAACGATAATCTTCTTGTCCTAAAGAAATTGCATATTTTTCTAATATAATATATCTATCAACTAAAGGAATAGTGTCGTTAGTAGGGTCAACTACTCTAAGAAATAATTCAGGATCATCAACAACACCGTTGTCATCTGTATCTGCAAAAGTTATAACTAATTTTTTATTGTCAACGTATCCATCAAGACCATTAAACTCAGAAACAACTTCCCACTTGATATCAGTAGTATATGAATTCATAAAAGTAGGAGGCTGTGTATTGATACTTAAAAGTGTAATACTATCTTTAACTGTAGCATTTGTTGTGCTGTCGTAAATCTTATTATTGCTGTCAAAATAGAATCTAACTTGTTTGTCACTTTCAAACACATAACGTAATTCACGACTTGTAACAGTATAAAACTCGTTGTCTGTAGTAAACAACAACATCCAACTAGCATCTTGTTGCTTATTAGTGTTGTCACCTTGCTTGCCTAAACTAAAGACAGAGTATGCATCTAAATTTGATTCAAAAACAATTTGCCATGTTTGTGTAACAGCGTCATAGCGTAGGCCAAACGGCTTGTTTGCAAAAATTAAATCAACCATTGTTGTAATAACATTGGTGTCTATTGTTGTTCTCCACTTAGGAACAATTTGTGTAATAACTGGATTAACTCCAGTTAAGCTAGGTATAACTTGGTTTAATGTAATTGGGCCAAAGCCTGTTGATAATGTTCCAGTGCCAGAGGCTGTTCCGTTGTCAACAACTCCAACTACTTCAGACCATACGTATGCACTTCCGTTTGTTGGAATTGATCCGTAAATTACTTTTAAATTATTAGAATTAGCAATGTCAAAATAGTAACCGCTTGGTGCAGTAAACTTTACCAATGCGCCTGGTTTAAAATATTTTAAATCAGTTGCCGTAAAAGAGCCAACTTTATAAATGGTGCCGTCTGTAGCATCTCCAACATAACCAGTAGATGAATTTGTATCAGAAGTTACATTATTCCATACAATGTTCAAACTTGTTGAAATAAAGTTTACATAGTTATAGTAATAAAAATTTCTTACTTCTATCTTTTTAATAATATCAAAAACTGTATTATAAATTACACCTTCAATATCTGTTTTATTTGAATAAGAAAATCTTAGAGCAGATGTATATGCTTCTTTATAAAGAACGCCGTCATCTGCAAACACGTTTGTTGTACTATACTTGCCAGTTGGATCAATTAGATCAAAGTAACGACTAATACCAGAACTTGTTCTGTTAACTGCTTTTACTTTTGATACTTGTTGATTAACTGACAATGGACTAATATTATAGTCCTCGCCAGTGATCATTCTGTTTTGAGTATAATATGTTGCTGGTGCATTGGCCTTAATATCTGCATTAGATTCTGTTGCTTCTGCGTTAGACACGCTAGTGGCAAGGTTTAAAGAAATGTTCAATGTTTCTAATTGACCTTGATTTGAAGTGTACGGAACTGAAATAGATACACTACGGATATCTTGTGTGCTAATAGTATATGCTAGGCCGTTACTAATTCTATAGTATGCACGGAATGTACCTAATGGTAAATTACCAAATGTACCGTCACTGAACGCTAAACTAATTGCATCGTTGACTCTTGTAACAACTGCATAGATATTTCTAATATTTTTGTTCAAGCTATTATAGATAACATTGTTACCTTCAAAGCTAGGAACTTTTGTCCACTCTTCGTATTCTGCACCAGTCTGATCTAATTTATATAACCAAACATCGTTATTGTTAATACCTGAACTATCAATATCTACTGATTCGTTATTGCTAGGTTGTGTAATTTGAAATGTACCTTGGTTCAAAGCACCTTGTACAAAGTTTAAGAAGAATCCTGAAGCTGGGCTTCCAGCACCACGGCCGTCATCTCTATAGATGTAAGATAATTTGTTTCCAACTTTAGGAGCTTCTTCGTATACAAAATCTTCACCGCTAAATGTTGTACTTGTAATTTCAAAAGGCATTGAGCGGCCTGCAACTGTTTTTGTAAAACTATAAACAGGAACATCTGTATTTGCTGCCTGGAAGCGATATTGTTCTGTAGGAATTCCGTAGATAGTTTTCTTATCTGACGGATTACCAAACTGCTGTGTTTTTGCCATAGCGGCATTTAACACTTTAATAAACTGATCATACCAGTTTGTGTTGCTAGGGTCATTCCATGTAATTACTTGGCCTGATAAGTTACGTCCGTTACTATCAATTACATTTTCAGTTGTTTGAACTGTGGCAAATTTTAATAATCCTTGTGCAGGAATATTACGTTTAGCATTGTAGCTAATTAGACGTGCTAGACGCAATACGCTGTCGCGGCGCTCTGCTAGTTCTAAGAAGTTTTCGCGAGCATTTAAGTCAACGCGGAAAGCTATGCTTTGGCCCAAGAACGCAATAAGGTCAATTAGGGCAAGGTATTCGCTAGACTCAATATAGTCGTTGTAATCTTCAGGATAATTCTGACGGATATAGTCAATCATGGTGCGGCGTAAGTTCTCAAAGTCATAGCTTTGGAAGTCCGCATTACGGAATGACTGGTAAACTCTCTTCCAATCTTCCGCTATTAGTAATCTGTTTTGTCTATCTATAGCACTCATGTTTTGTCCTATTATCTGTATTTATTGAATAAAATTATGTGTGTAGTTTATTGTGCCAATAATCCGTTTGCATTGTCAAAGCGTAATTGCAACGCTTGACTAATGTTATAAGGCAAATATGTTAAACGACACTCTATTTGTATGCCGCTTTCGTATGTTGTTACGATTACATTCTCTGCTCTAACTCTAGGATCATAGTTAATAATTTGATTAACGTTTTGCAAAATGATGTCTTTTATTTGCTCTGTCATTGGTTCAAACAATAAGTCCCAGATAATAGTACCAAACTGTGGATTCATTAAACGCTCGCCCTGGCGCACATGAAAATGATTAATTAAATCTTGCTTGATTAATTCAAAATCGTATAGTGCAAAATTTTCTGACTCTGTAGAAACTGTACTAAAACCTTTGTACATTTTAGTTACTGCGGCGTCTCTATTAGGGGCCGCAGGTAATACTACTTTCTTATATAAACTAGCATTGGCGCTCATTATTCTGCTCCTTTAACCTTGTTGAAGGTATCTGTTGTTGTTGTATTCTTTTGAAACATTGACGGCTTTCGCTGTGCAGGCGTTGCTTTAGCTTCTGTTGAATCTGGTAGACTAAACAGTGGATCTAAATTTTCATGGCCTTCCCAAGGTTCCATTAATGGAATTCTGTTAGCCTTAAGTGCTGCCGTAGCTGGCGATGCCGCTGGGCCGTTCATGTGAATATTTGACGCTGTCTCAACATGATTACCGCCGCTTTTAATATTAGTGCTTCCGCCTGCTGTTAATTTTCCGTCAGCGCCTGCTTTGATTTCATAATTAGTTGTAGCAGTTGCAAATATACTACTACCTGAATTAATGTTTACATTGCGTTTTGCTGTAAAATTAATATCTCTATCGGCAGTAACGTTGAAATCATTCTCAGTGTGAATGCTTATACTATCCTTAGCATAGATGTCAATTTTACCTAAACTAGTTAATTCAATCCATGTTGTTCCGCGAGCATTGCCAATGTAAATTAAATCTTCGCTATTATGCAACAAAATTTGATGACCAGTACGTGTTCTAATACGAACACATTCGTTGTGAGGAATAGTTACGTTGCCGCCTTTCTCACCTTGTTCTACTGCCGCATACTCTGGTGGGCCTTGATGTGCAGGTAACTTACGTAAAAATTTGTCGTCACCGTCATCCATTACAAATGTAGTTCCGCCTAATCTGCTAACAGGTGCGTTAGGAATCTTGTGTTCTAATTTACCAATACTACCTGTCTTTGAGTTAGGTTGTTTGTCTAATGGGCCAGGTGTGCTAATACCAAACACACTACTTGGTGCTTCACGTCTAGCAGAACTAGTAGTAGTTCCACGAATATCATCTTTTAATAATCCGCCTTTAGCTTTATCGCCTTGATTTTCTAATACATCTGCTAGCGGGTGGCGTGGCTTTTTAAACTGCGTTGGGTCTGTAGGGCCATCGTTAATTTTTTTATTGTATTCAGCAACAGGAATGCGACCGCCACCTTCAACAACATTTTCAGTTGCGGCAATTCCTGGAACCATAAAATTCATATTCTCGTCAGGAACACATCCAATCCAATATCCTTTACGAGGATCTCCGTCAATAAACATAATGATAACAGTAGCGCCAACATCCGGCGGTACCATCCACATACCATAACTCTTTTGTGTTTGGTTGTAATCGTTAGGATCTTCGCCTACATGATCAACACTAGTTTGTCCCCAGAACGGGCTCATGTATTTTACTTGATGTAATTGGCCTTCTGATGTTGATCCGCCTACAGGGTTTAAAATTTCAACTTCAAGCATTCCCATGTAAGTTGGATCAATGTTACTAACTACTCTCGCAAGGAACGGGCCTGGTTTAGGATCAGGCGAGCTAGCTGAAATATAATTTGCATCGTTATTATTTGCCATTATGAATTTGTTCCTGTTCCATATGGATCAGACTTATCAACTGCGGCCTTAGATACGTTGAATGTTTGTCCTGGTTGAGGTGCTGCCATGTTTTCCTGTGCTGGTCTTCTAAAACCTGTAAGCACTTGAGTAAACTGGCCGTCAGCAAATTTACTTTTAACTTCAGTTACACAATAAAGACCACTGTACTGAATAATAGGAGCAGATTTACCACCTGCAAACTTATACAATCCAGTTGATTGATTAATATCAATTGGTGTTCTAAAATTAACTAAAATATCAACTTCTCCGTTTTGATAATTTACACTACCGTCTGCGTTTAAGTTACTATATTCAGTTTGTGTTGCTGTATAATTTCCAGTACCACTTTGAACAATAAAATAAGGGTCACCTATAATTGTTAAATCTAAGTCGTACATATCTGTACCAACTGTAATTGCATCCATAAAGATACGACCAGCACGAGTGCCAGCATCTTCTTGTCCGCCGCCACCGCCTTTATCTGTTCCAGTCAATGTTCCTATGTACTTGGTAATACCAGTAGAAGCACCTTTCTCTGGATAGTTTCCTGAACCTGCTGGATTTACTTTTGCCTGCTCGTCTGCAACTCCGCCAGTTTGCGCGGCTTGTTTAACGTCTTGAGATTTTTGTAATCCATCTGCACCCATAACGTTCATGAATCCAGCGGCAATTTTAATTTCAAATTTTAAAACGTCTACGTTTTTGCCAGTGTACAAATAATCATAACGTTTCACTGCTTGTTTAACTAAGTTGTTAATTCCAGGAGGAGATGCACCTGGAGGTAACATTTTACTTGCATGAACATCGTAAGGTACTACTCTGTAAACAATTAATCTTGGCTGTGTACCTGTAACTTTGTAATTTTCTGTTGTAGGAATTACATAACTTTGAATGTCAATTCGCCACCAACCTCTCATACCCTCTGGGGATAATTTACTAGCATCTAATGTCTGGCCTGGAAAACTACTTTGCAACAACACTTGATTAATTGCGTTTGGAATATCTGTGTCTTGTCTAAATTTCATTTCAGACTCTTTAGGATCTACAGAGTTGTTAGCACGAACGTTAACTTTCTTTTCTGCATCATATACTGCATTATCTTTTCCAAACGGAGTGTCTGCTTTGCGGCCTTCGTCAAATCCTAAACTTGCTTTACCAAGTGCATTGCAATCGCCTTCTTTTTGTACAAGGGTTTGATTCTTAGTGCTTCTTGAAACACCTAACTTTTCCATTAAGTTAGTAGAAGAAATTGGATCCTTAGTAGAAGCAGTTGCTCCTGACTTATCTTCTGACGGAGTTGCAGAAGATGCTGAGGTTGATCCAGTTGCAGTATCTTGTGGGAATAATATTAAAATTTCATCCGGTACTGGAGCACCTGCGGCTTTAGCAGTATCTTTAAAACGTTTGTTAATAACTGCCTGCAAACTTTTTTCACCTGTTTGTAAAGTCTCTTGTACTGTAGTTCCTTTAACAGAAACGTTAGTTGTAAAATTTTTATAGCTATCTGTTAACCCAGATTGAACCCAAACTTGAGCAGTACAAGAATAGTTTGCGCCTTTCTCGTTCGCTGTCATTATAATGTCTTGAAAGTAAAACGGAATAATTCTACGTGTGCCAGGGATGTTAGATAACTTACCTGTTTCTGTATTACCTCTAAAATCAATAGTTAAACAAAACGGTGCTTCACGAAAGTTTTCCCAACCAAGGCGTTGTGCTACTGTTTGACAAGCAATTACAAACATTCCCATACTGTATGGTTCAGTAACGTTAAATGTAATGTTAGTTACGTTAGTTGTTTGACCCATATCTAGACCAATACAACTTGTTAACTCTAAATTGTTAACAAAAAAATCAAATTGACCGTAAGGAGTCTTTACCCTGTTATTAGGATCAGCATTTGCTGATTTACAAATTAACGGTATACGCTTACCTGCCATGTAAGTAGTGTCGGGATTGTTAATTTCGTTTACTGTTAAACATCCAATACTGATTACATAATCGTAAGTTGCATAAGCAAACAATGGATTAGGTAGTGGAAGTTTCTTTCCTGATTTTACTTTAAAGATAGATCCGATTGCATCAGAAATATTTGATAAAGCTGACACAGGGCCTGAGCTAATCAAAGACCTTGCTGAATCAACTACACCTGTTGCACCTTCAAAAAATCCCATATTATAATCCTAGAATTGTTGTCAGGCTGCTGTTTTTTGGAATGTAAATTTTCTTACCAGGAACAAAATCAAATATTGGATCTTGTAACACATCTAAGTTACGTTGTATAAACACCCACCACAGACTAGCCTCGCCATATAAGTCGTATGCTAGTAAGTCTGGTCGGTATGTGTACTGTGCTTCAATTGTGTACAAGAAGTCATCAACTTCTGCTGCCACTGGGCGAATTTTAAGTATGTCCAAGTAGTCTTGCTGAAAAGGAGTAAGATGCCAAGGACTTGTATTTGCGTAAGTTGCCATAATTAAATGTATCCAAAACTGTTGCCAAGATATCCGCCAGTGACAAATCTATCAAGGCTAAATTTGCGGGCACTATTTCTGCTATACACTGGAATTAATGTAACTGATACTTCACTCTTTCTTGGAACATAAGCAACACCGCCACTTGTAGTTCCGCCTATGCCAAATGTTCCAAGTAAACCTGCTACTTGACCAACGCCGCCTGCTATACTACTTACCGCACTAGTGACTCCACTTAGTCCATTAATGGCTCCGCCTAATGTGTCTGCTAATCCGCCTATGCTATCTGCAACACCTTCAAGCTCTCCGGCGGCACTTCCTACTACATTAACACCAATGTAGTCAGTCTCTTTACCTAGGCTTGTACTAAAACTTTTTACAACACATGGTACATTTTTAAAAACATAATTGCCGTAGCCGTTTAACATAATAACTGGTGGAGGATTTCCAGCTTTTGGATCAGATCCAGCAAACATTTTGGTTAGTGAGCGTAAATAATGCACCGCGGCAATCCAGTATAATCCTTGTGCTTCATCTTCAACGTTAAATGGTGCAACAATTTTAATTTCACCTGGGTCACTGTTTACAAATGCTTGAAATTTGTAGTTAGTATGGGTAGTTGGAACTGCTGTATAGCTAGCACTACTAGCCATACTGACTGTAGGGGTGTAAGGAAAAACTAAACCGCCGGTATCTTTAAGGGGTTGTAATACTGGACTTGATCTAAAACTGGACCACTTTGCCATGCTCAATCGCACACGCCAGTCATTTGCGGCATCATCGCCACCAAAGGCTGCAACCGCTTCTAACAAATCGCCAACTGCTTCACCAGCCGCTGGTAAATTGATACTACGGATAGCACTCATTACATCGCCGCTTTCAAGGGCGGCACCTAAATTGCTTGCGGTATTAATGGCACCGGAGACGGCACCTATTGCACCTGTTGCGGCTCCAATTGTTGATTGTAACCCTTGTCCACCGTCAAATAGTCCCATATTTTTTTTCCTCTTTTGGTAATATATTTATTTGACTTTATTAACTACGTAGTTTATAATAGTACATCCGGAGATAGAATTAATGACAGCGAAAGTTAACTACCTAAACAACAAGGATATGTTGTTAGAAATACATAGAAGTAAGAGTTCATATTGCAGTTTTACAGATCCAAAGTACCATCAATATGACATTATTTTGCCAAGTTTAGACAAAATAAACATACGCACGATAGCCGAAGCTAAAAGAAATCAGGCCAAAAGAATAGGTGATTTGGAATATCAAACTCGCAAACGTGCTGGAGAAAAAGTCAAACAAGCTGACTGCGAAGTGGACTATAAGAAGATTGCTAAGACGGATTTAGTCTTTAGAATCATGACTTTTGACCACATTCCGCTTAACAATACACGCAAGAAAAATCCTAAAAGCCTAGCAGACCATCGTGATAAAGTGAATTTTCCTCCCTTCCAACATTGGAAGTTTGACGAGAACGATGAGTTGATTTGTGTGGGTAAAAGTCATTGGAAGGGTAGTCTTGAAAAGGGCAAGTTTGATAAAGATGCCGGACAAATTACAGATACATTAGCAAGAATGATGATTAAACTGTGTGAGCGTTATGCTACCCGTGGCAACGTTCGCGGCTATACCTATAATGATGAAATGAAGGGCCAAGCTATTTTACAATTAACACAAATAGGGCTACAATTTGATGAGAGTAAGTCTGATAATCCTTTTGCTTATTTTACTGCCGCTGTTACAAACTCATTTGTTAGGGTCATTAATATTGAGAAGCGGAATCAGAATATTAGGGATGATATTTTAGAAATGAACGGAATGAATCCAAGCTATTCACGCACAGGACAAGGCGAGCATGAGGCCGCAATGAAACGATTTGAAGGGGAAACACCTAGTGAGTAATCTGTTTAAAAAAGTTGCTTGTTTTACAGACATACATTTTGGTTTAAAATCTAATAGCTCTGTCCATAATCAAGATTGTGAAGAGTTTGTAGATTGGTATATTGCTAAGGCAAAGGAGGAGGGCTGTGATACTGGAATATTTATGGGGGACTGGCATCACAATCGCAATAGTCTTAATATCACTACTATGGACTATAGCCTTAGGCCTTGGAAAAGTTGGGTCAATCCTTTGATCAATTTTTCTTTTTCCCTGGCAATCATGATTTATATTACAAAGATAAGCGGGATATACAT
>JACCDO010946309.1_pt1 | contig 17098 bp, 14 predicted proteins | sample 7446101 | NCBI WGS metagenome assembly JACCDO01 (sample SAMN15323440, study PRJNA562643) | freshwater metagenome | isolation source: river surface water | place: USA:Blue River Watershed | collected 2017-08-16 | reverse complement strand
TGATCGACCTCTAGGATTACGATCAAAGTTACATTAGGGAAATCATGCCCTTTTGCCAGTATTTGAGTGCCGACGAGGACGTCAATTTCCCTGGCACGAAATTTTTGGAGGGTTTGAGGGAGGAGGTCGCGCTGGGTGATCACATCGCTATCAAGGCGGGCAATATTAGCAGTGGGGAGAATCCCGGCTAAAGCTTCTTCTGCTTTTTGGCTGCCGTATCCGACCGTGATATAGCTATCTAGAGATTTTCCGTCGGTGATATTCTTGACGGAAGTTTGGTAGTCACAATAATGGCAACGAAGTATGGTACTTCTCTTGTGGAGGGTCATGCTTATACTGCAATTGGGGCATTGCACAGGTTTCTGATCTTCTAGGGAAAACAGATAGTAGGCATAGCCTCGCCTGTTCACTAAAACAATGGACTGATGACCTGCTTCAAAGTTTTGTTTTAGTGCACTCTGAACTTCAGGGTCGATAAATAGTTGATTTGAATTGTCGGATTTCATGGACTGAGCAAGAAGTTCCGAAGCTTTTTTGGGGTGAGTCGGAGTAATTAACCCAATCTGTGGTAGGGGGCGGCCAGTGACTCTCTTTTTTAGCTCTAAGAGGGAGTACCTTCCTATTAAAGCGTTGTGCATGCTTTCAAGTGATGGCGTTGCGCTTCCTAGTATGACTGTGGCCTTTTCAAGCTTCCCGCGTAAGACAGCAATATCTCGTCCATGGTACATAAGGCCGGACGATTGTTTGTAACTCATGTCATGTTCTTCATCGACGATCAGTAATTTAAGATTTTTAAATGGGCCAAATACTGCGGAGCGAGGACCGATTAATATTCGGGCTTCCCCAGAGCGTATTCTGTTGAGTTCAGCCCATCTTTCGACGTCTGAAAGTCCTGAGTGTACAACTGCAACTAATCCAGGAAATCTTTGCGCAAAGGAAAAAGTCATTTGCGGTGTTAGCGAAATCTCGGGCACTAACACCAGTGCTTGGCTATTTTTGACTGTCGCAAGTAGGTCCTCTATGGTGTGCAAGTAGACTTCTGTTTTGCCAGCGCCAGTAACACCGTGGAGGAGGAATACTTTGGGTGTATGATTGATCGCGTTTTGAATTTGTTCTTTGACTTCAGATTGTGCCGGAGTGAGTGTGGCTTTGGGGGAAGGCGTTAAATCTTGTGGATTTTGTGGGTGTTGGGGCATCTCCGTAAATGAACGGGCTGACGCATCAGATATATTTTTTAGGTTAATAAGACCGAGTTTTTTGAGTTTGCCTAAGGTGACTCCTTCAATGGTTGAAATACGTGATTTTGCAAGTTTACTGCTAACTGCATTTTTTGTTTTTCCAAAAATCGATTTGATGATGTCGTGATAGAGGGCATTTTTATCGTCGCGCGCTTCGAGTCCTGACTCAGTAAGATGATACTGCTGTTTTTGAATTTTCTTTTGCGAAGCAGGGAGCATAGAGCGTAGCACCTCCCCGAGGGGGTGGATGTAATAGATGCTAATCCATTTGGCGAGTTCAAGCATTACGGGACTGTAGATGGGGGATGGGTCGATCACCTCTTTGACGGATTTTATTTCGTAGGAGGTTTCGGGGGGGGAGGAGAGCTCTCCAAGGACAACGCCGACAACAGTGCGAGGGCCGAAGGGGACCTTAACTCGGCATCCGGGCTCGATGGAAGACTCAGATTTATAAGTAAAACTCTTAGAAAGGGGGGAGGGAATGGAAATATCTAAAAATTTCATAATATCCTGATATTTTTGTAGAAATTGGGTATTTTTGCGAGTTTAACTAAAAACAACCCTAGTGTATCCTGAATCTTTCTGATAAGCGACTCGCATTCGCTCTTGCCGAGGAGCGCGTCTTGATGTATTGTTCACGGCTCTCGATGGGTTGATGATGCCAAGCGGCAGGCTTACTAATGTAGGCAACGCCAGAAACCCTAACAAACAGAGGCCTATTTATTAGCTGGTGGAGTTTGCATGGTCCCGAACAAAACAGGAAAAAAGAAACGCCGTCGTTTCATGTTGCGCCGTAAGCGCACGCTCGATCCTACTATTGCGATCGATTACAAGAAACCAGATACCTTGAAGAGGTTCATCACTGATCGCGGTAAGATCATTCCTCGCCGCATTTCTGGTGCAACGTCTACGCAGCAAAGGTTGATTACTCTTGCTGTGAAAAGGGCTCGTTACCTCGGGCTTCTAGCTTGTGCGGTAAGTCACCGTCCAGAGCGTGGCTTTGCTGGTGAAATGGCTGCAGCGAATGCTGGTGGTGGATTCCGTGATGGTCGTGGTGGTTCCGGCGGTCGTTTTGGTGACCGTGGAGGCCGTGACTTTGATCGTGGCGGTTCCCGTGATTTTGATGGTGGCGATCTAGACGGTCGTGATGATGACGACTTTGGCGGACAGGAGGACTAAGATCATGTCCAGGAAGTGTGTAACAGGTAAGGGCATTCAGGTGGGTCACCGTGTATCCCACTCCAACCGTAAAACGAATCATCGTTTTCTACCAAACTTGCAAAAAAAGCGTTTTTGGTCTGATGCAGAGAAGAAATTTGTTTCGTTGCGTCTAAGTACTGCAGCAATCCGTACGATTGATAAAATCGGTTTGGATGCGTTTCTTCGCCGCGTTTCAGTCAACGTTTAACAGGAGGGTTTGAACATGGGTCGTGGTGATAGCCGTCGTAGTCAGCTCAGCCGCCGTCGTAAAGCTTGGAGACGTAAGAAGTTGCGTCTTCGTGCTAAAATCGAAGGCAGCAAGTAATCGCTGAATAGATATTAAATAAGAAAAAGCGTCCTCAGGGGCGCTTTTTTTTGTGAATTCTGGACCTTAGCATAAGCCTTCGTTAAACTATGTCTAATGACAAAGGAGGTGGGGGGATGTTGAAAAAGCTAAGAGCTATGGCTTTAATAGGCTTGGTTGTGTTGGGGTGTATGCCGCGGCGTACAGCAGAACCGGTTCAGGGGGCAGGTCTTTCTTCGGTTACGATCGGACGTTGGGATCCAGGAGATGGTCCTAAGTGGGAATCCATGACCATTGGGTTTAAGGACGCAACTTCTGGCAAAACCTTAATCAATCAGAGCTTTCGAGAGTCTGATTTTAGTGCGGGTGCGGGGGGGTCTGCTGCGGCGCAGACTTTAAAGGTGCCTTATGGGTCTTACAATGTCTTATTGCAATACTTTGATGGCAAGCGGGCGTTAGTTTATCAAAGCTGCGAGGACGATGAGAAAAAGGTTCACCCAATTAATCAGCCCACTGTGGGGCTAACGGTCGCAATCTGTGACGTTAAGGGCAAGCCTACGGGTGAGGTGGTTGCTCCTACTGAGGCAGATGTCACGATTACCCCCCAGAAGCGTGCAGGAGGGGCGGTTGCGGCTAGTGCCGTCAGCGCTCTTTCGGTGAAGGGAGGAAAACTGGTCAATCAAAAAGGTGAGACCGTGATTCTTCGGGGGATTAGTTCCCATGGCCTTCAGTGGTATGGGCACTATGCGAATGAAGCGGCGCTTAAATGGTTAAGGGACGATTGGAAGATCAATGTATTCCGTGCAGTTATGTATACGGATCCAAGTAACAATGGATACATTGAGAATCGTGGGCTAGCGGACAAGGTGCGTGAAGTAGTGGATGCTTCGGTAAAATTAGGGCTTTATGTGATCATCGATTGGCATATTTTAAATGATGGGAATCCTAACCAATATAAGCGGGAGTCGATCGAGTTTTTTACTGACATGGCAAAAAGGTACAAGGATACCCCTAATGTCCTTTTTGAAATTGCAAATGAACCCAATGGCGATGTGCAGTGGGTGCGGGATATTAAGCCGTATTCCGAAGAGGTTGTGAAGGCGATTCGAGGCCAAGGTGCTAAAAATATTGTGATACTGGGCAGCTCTACTTGGAGCCAGGATGTGGATCAAGCAGCCGGGTCGCCCTTGACAGGTGAAAACCTCATGTATGCTCTGCATTTTTATACAGGAACTCATAAGCAAGAACTTCGTGATAAGGCGAAGGTAGCGATCGATAAAGGGGTCGCCCTATTTGCAACAGGATGGGGCGTAAGCGAGTCGAGTGGTGGAGGTGGGGTTCATTTGGCGGAAGCGGACTTATGGCTAAGCTTCCTTAAAGCTCATCAAATTAGCTGGGTAAGCTGGGGTCTATCGGATAAAAATGAGTCATCAGCTCTCCTTAATTCTGGTGCGGATCAGAAGGGTAATTGGACAGATGCCAACCTCTCCGAGGGAGGGAAGTATATCCGAACTGCGATTCGTGAAGGGAAGTAACTTTAGTTTTTAGGTTTTACGGTTTTTTGTGCTTGGGCAAGGCAGCTTTTAATTCTAAACAGCGCCCCTTGCCCAAGCACAGCATAAAAGCTAGATAGTGCAAACGAGAGTAAAGCTAGGCCTGACGTCGAATGTTCTAAAAGAAAGTTACGGCCTTTCGTTGCGAAATCTTTTTGTAAAGAGCGCGGGGCTTCCTTGGCTGTCCTTAGTGCGACAGCTGCGGTTAAAATTGCAGTCAAAAAGAGATTGCCCTGGGCGAGAGTCTTAACGCGCTGATTTTCTAGAGACTCACGAAATTTTCGCAGAGTATACTCATCAAAACCAAGAAGTTTGGCCTGAGCTAAGGCAAAGGCCTCTACGGTGTCCGGGGAGGCGGTGGTCCAAACTAAAGTGTTATGGGCTTTAGTGACAAGGTGCTCAAGGCGCTTGGCTAGGCGCTCAAGCTCATCGTGGCTAAATTGGCTGGTCCATTGATGCATGGGGTGTCCTAATAGACGATCTACGACTATATTTAGTGTATTTTTAGTGCCACGCCTAGTGTTTTTAGGGTGAAGAATTAAGGTTTTAGCGGTAAAAGGAATTGATTTACGGCTTAGAGTGAGTTACTGACTTGACAGAGGCAATGAGATCCTGCTAGAAGCAAGACCTTCACTAGGGGGTTAACCCTTAGGTCAATGTGAGTTTAAAGCGTTTGCCGAGAGGAAGTCAGTGGCACATCATAAGTCAGCAATCAAACGTATCCGTAGGAATAACCGAGCTAATGCTCGTAACCGTCAATACCTTTCTAGCGTAAGAACTGCTGTGAAGAAATTCCGTGCAGCTGTTTTAGGCGCAGGACAAGGCAGTGTTAACAAAGATGCTGTAAGGCCTCTTTTCGTTGAAGCACAGTCGATGCTTGCAAAAGCTGCGACCAAAGGAATTCTACACAAGAATAACGCAAGCCGTCGTATCGGTCGTCTTTCTGCAATGCTACGTTCTGCTGAAGCAGGTAAAGTAGCTTCAGCTGATGCAAAAACAGCGAAGAAAACGGCAGGAGCTCGTAAACCTGAGGCGGCTCCGAAGAAGAAGTAAGTTCTTCTAGAGAAAAAACAGAAATTGGCTAAAGCCTTAATGGCTTTGGCCTATTTCTGTTTTAAAAAAATAAATCCGATGCTAGACTATTCCTACGTGTCGATTTAAGGAGATTAAACGTGATGAATCCACTCGTAATGCTTTTGTCTATTTTAAGTGTTTTAGCATGCAAACCGCAGTCTCGATCTGATGGCAATGTGCCAACGCCTGCTCCATCTAAGGCAGCTGACCAAGTTGTATTACCGGCCTCCACGCCAGGTATGGCATATACCAAGAATGGTGAGAAACTCTCAGGAATTTGTCAGAGCACCCAGGTTGAGGGGGCGGGAGGCATGCAATGTGCGGAATACTTTACTGGTGTTGATCAGTTCAACCAACTTTGTCCTGATGAGCCCAGCACAACAGCAGATGGTAGGATTTATCAATATACCAAGCGCGTTGTGGAGTGTCCCAGTGGGGCAACCCACGGGTGTGTATATAAAAAGAATGGGTCGGTTGAGTCCGTGGTATGGAGTTACAACGCAGCTGAAAAATGTGTAGATGAATCCGCGCCAGTCGATGCTCCTAAAAGCTAGGAGGCTTTCCGGAGGGCAATGCTTTCAGCTGCTTTTAGGGTGATGGTTACTTCGGTGCCGTGGTCGGTAGGATGCTCATCCTTAGTCTTACTAGCAAAGTGGAGGGTTCCACCAAATAGGGCCACGTACGAACTGATAATCATTAAGCCGAAGCCAGTTCCTCGTTCACCGTTGGTACCGAGAGTGGTCGTTGACCCTTGTGCGGAACTCATTTGCGCAAGTTTATCTGCCTTGATACCTTGCCCGAAGTCCCTAATCTTGATCCTCACATCATGGTCATCAGTTTCAACTCCTACGACGATGCGTGAATTTTCACTGCTAAACTTAATAGCATTACTAATGATATTGCATAGTACGCTGTGAAATAAGGCTCGTTTCTCCGCAAGTACAAAAATCTCCTCACTAAGGTCGCTGGGGAGTTCGAGGCGAATGTGTTTGTTTTGTAATTGGGTAGCATAAGTTTCCAAAAGATCCGGCAAAATACTACTTAACTGCACAGGCTCAGGTTTGAGGGCTAGCTTGCCATCTTCAAGGGCTTTTAGCTCTCTGACGCTAGAAATGATGTCTTCCTGGTTTTGAGCGGCTTTATCGATTTTATTCAAGTATTTTTGAACGGCTTCACTAGCGGGGATTTGGCGGCGTAAGACGGAAACAGATCCTGTAATTATCATCACGTAGTTAGCGAGATCGTGTGAAAGGACTCGGATCATGTTAGAGAGTTTTTCGCCGTAACGCTTTTGTTCAAGAGCGTGAGCTTCAGCTTGGGTCATGCGGCGGATTTCAAACATTAAGGCGATGGTAAAAACAACTATCTGAATTCCTTGGCCGTAAAGCACGGAGAATGAGGTAAAGGTTGTAAGTGGGATTTTAGCTGTATTTTGCATGGTCCAGATTTGTCCTGAGGCTATGTATGGTATTGAGCCAGCAAGATAGATAAAAGCATCTCGCCCACGCTTTTTGAAGACTGCAAAGATTCCTAGCCCTATTTGAAACGGGAGGGTGATCGTTACCGTGAGGCTTAGGAGTTTGGTTGCAAGAGTAGGGTTTACTTGCGAAAGAGTTACCAATACTACCGCCATTCCAACCGCGATAAGTCCTTTTAATGTTTTGGCTGATTTTGGTGCCCACTCACGTAATTTCAAAAACTCTAAAGTAAACCATGCCATGGTGACATTGATAAGCCCAATGATGGCAATTTGAAATGAGGTCGATCCCCGTGGTAGTGCGTTGGGAATTAGGTAGCTGATGATGCCACGGCTATTACCAACGGATAGAAGCATGGCAAAAGTGGCAGAGGCAAATGCTAAGTAAAGTGGTTTTCTATTAGCAGCAAAATAAACTAAACTGGTTAAACTTGAAATGATGAGAACCCCAAGAAGTCCCCCAAACATTAAGCTAGATGTAGCCTCAAATTGACGCCAAGAGTCTTGGGTTCTGAGTTCAAACTGATTGTTGCGGGACATGAACGATTGTACGCCTAAGAAAAGCTCGATGCGTTCACCTGGGTCGAGTGTAATGGGAAAGCTAGCTGTACGGGATAAAAGTGGTCTTTGATCTCGGGGTACTGTTAGGCCAGATTCAAGGTGCTCAATTCTCCCATCGGTGCGGGAAATCACTAAATCAAGATGGTCAAAAATGTAGGAGTTGAGGGAAAACAGAACAAATGTTTCTTTACGGGGAAGCGAGTTTTCAAGGGTAAAGCGGTACCAAATAAAAGATTGGCCTCCCGCAAAATTTATGGGCTTAGTCATGGTCTGCCATGATAGAGCCGCGAGCTCTTGTGGGTTCTTCTCTACATCATGGAGTGCTTCAGCCCACTCGTAGCCATCGAGGTTAGCAAGGGTGATATTGTCACCGCCGACCTTGACGACAGATCCGCTATAACTCGTTGATGCTACGGTGAGCCCTGCAAGAACTGTAACTAGTTTTAGTATTCTAATCATAGATAGCCCTCTGGCTTGGTTGCCGAAGGACTACTCGGAACTCATTAAACAAACTTTAGAATAAAAATAAAATGTTCTTAAAATACAAGTAGTTAGGTCGGACCCTGATTTTTTGGGCAGAGCTTGTGATCCTTACCGGAGATCCACCCTGCAGTGAAATTTAGGCAGCCCCCCATCCTTTACGGGGGTAGCGTCCACAAAACAGGTGGTAAGTCCCGCAATGCTTTTCATGGTCGACGCATCTTCGACTTGCTTGAGGGCCAAAGCCGTTTCTTTTAATCTCTTGGCTAAAGGCTCGGAAGTTTGAGGTGAAAGTTCACGTATTGTTTCAGCAATCATACCGCCGGCATTAACCCTCGTCGTGCAAACAGCCCTTCCGCTTAAACTGATCCATTGGCACTGGAGTGCTCCGCTGAGAGTGGCTTGAGATTCACCAAAAGTTTGAGTCGTTCTAAGAGACTCACTAAGCTCTTCCGCAACTCTATCTGAAAAGAGAGCCTCGGTGGGCAGTCTGGCTGAGTGAGGGCTACATGTCACATCTTCGTACGTATAGGGGGGGCTTGATTTACCGATATAAGTGCAGGTTAAATCTAATTTAATGTTTTTACTGTCTTTAAGGTCTGGTCGGCTTTTTTGTGCAAATTGAACTAAGATTTGATTTATTCCGCTCGGGCTTGGTTGAGCAGGAGAAAGCTCAGCTTCAGTAAACTTAATCTGGTAGGAACAGGGCATGAGCCCAGCCTGCTCACATGCAAAGTAGCCTGTAATTTCATGGGCCTTATCTTGCGGGATTTTTGCACCTTTTGTCATCTCTACTTCTAGCATCTTGATATAGATAGATTGCGCTTCAGATCGAGGAAGGATTGGGGAGTTGTTGGAATCTGGCTGCGGCGCACTGCTTTCGCTCTGCGCCTTAGTTGAAGAGGTATCTTTTGAGGTCGTTTTGCAATTTGTGACAGCAAGTACCAGCATGAAGACGGTGCATGGGAAGCAAAGTGTCTTAGCAGTCATAGAAAGCCTCCTTTAACGGTATTGTTACATCATAGTCGATTGCGGCTTGCGCCTAAAGCTAAAACTTCGTTACGCTGCACCTAGTAGTCTCAAAAGGAGGGTGTACGTGATCAAAAGGCGAGTACTGTGTATTGTGATGGACGGGATAGGGGTGCGGTCTTCTAAATTTGGTAATGCGGTTGAGCTTGCTGATGCTCCTACGATACAAGCCCTAAAATTATCCCCTTTTTACAGAACCTTGAAAGCCCATGGTAAAGCAGTCGGGCTTCCCTCTGACGAGGATATTGGAAATAGTGAGGTCGGTCATAACGCGTTAGGAGCTGGGCGTGTCTTTTCACAAGGTGCTAAGTTAGTTAATGAGGCGATTGCAAGTGGTAGTCTTTTTAAAGGGGAAGTATGGCAAGGCATTTGCAAGTTTGTAACGCAAAAGAAAAGCACCTTGCATTTTCTCGGATTACTTTCCGACGGCAATGTTCATTCCCACGAGTCGCATCTCCATGCTTTAATCAAACAAGCAAAGGATAGTGGGATTAACCGTGTCAGAATTCATGCTTTACTTGATGGACGAGATGTAAGCGAAAAATCTGCGGAAGTATATATTTCGAGGCTTGAGGCGTTCATTTCTAAACTTCGCAGTCCTACATTTGATGTGGCCCTAGCGTCCGGTGGGGGGCGCATGAAAATCACCATGGATCGTTATAATGCGGATTGGCCGATGGTGGAACGTGGCTGGAATGTGCATGTCCATGGCAAGGGAGAGACATTTAATTCCTTTTCTGAAGCAATCGCGAAGTTCAGGGAAGATCCATCCTTAACAGACCAAAATCTTCCAGGTTTTGTGGTGGCTGATAAGAGTGGGGAGGCTATTGGCAAGATTCGAGATGGTGATGGGGTGATACTCTTTAATTTTCGTGGCGATAGGGCGATTGAAATATCACGTGCCTTTACGGAGCCAGATTTTAAGCTCTTTCCACGGGGCAAGGCTTTAGACTGTTACTTTGCTGGGATGATGGAATATGACGGTGATTTACATATTCCTCCAAAATATCTGGTAAACCCACCAGCAATTGATCACCCCTTGAGCGAGTATCTAGAAAGTTTCTCGGTTAAACAGTTTGCGTGTAGTGAGACGCAAAAGTTTGGCCATGTCACATTTTTTTGGAATGGTAATAAATCGGGTTATATTAACCCAGCGCACGAAGAATATTTAGAAATTCCTAGTGATCCGGCAGATTTATTTGCAAAGCAGCCGAAGATGAAAGCAAAAGAAATTGCAGATGCGACTATTCAGAGAATGCGAAAACATAGTTTCGATTTTGGACGGATTAATTTTGCAAATGGCGATATGGTAGGTCATACCGGTGATTTAAAAGCGGCTATTCAAGCGATTGAGGAGGTTGATAGGCAGATCAATCGACTGATTGAAGCAGCAAAAGAAACAGGTACGGTTCTGATCATCACGGCAGATCACGGCAATGCGGATGAAATGTTTGAGGGCAAAGAAAGTGATTTTCCTCAGTGGGAAGAAGCGGGGGGTAAAAAGCCAAAGCCTAAGACGTCGCATACGTTAGCACCGGTACCTTTTGTTGTTTATGGTGTAAGCGAGCAAGAATTTAAGCTGGCACAAATTCCAGATGGGAGTCTTGCTCACGTTGCCAATACGATAATCACTCTGCTAGGTCTACCGGTTAATACCCGGTATGAACCTAGCTTAATTACCCCAGCATAGGAATTTTTATGGTCTACCGAACACCGGAGTGGGAAAAAGCTGGTCTTGCCTTTCAGGAGTTCTGCCAGACGGTGGCAAAGCTGCGACATCCTGAGGGCGGATGCCCGTGGGATTTAAAACAAGATCATTTAAGCCTAAGGCGGTTTATGGTGGAGGAAGCTTATGAGGCCTTCGATGCTATGACCTCAGGAAATTTCAATGCCTTGTGTGATGAGCTTGGAGACGTGCTTTTACAGGTGGTGCTGAATGCGCAGGTTGCGATTGAAAATGGCGCATTTGAAATTGCAGATGTTATTACATCCATAAATAGCAAAATGAAGCGAAGACATCCCCATGTGTTTTATGGGACCCAAGTAAAATCGGAGGGTGAGGTAAGAGCGAATTGGGAACAAATTAAGGCAAGTGAAGTAAAATATCATCCGAAGCATGGATATTTTGCGGAGGTTGTTTCTAAGAACCCCTCAACATCACAGGCGGCAAAAATAGGTAAACTTGCGGCTAAGATAAACTTTGATTGGGGTAAGGTGGAGGATGTGTTGGCACAGGTTAAAAGTGAAGTTGAGGAGGTCGAAGAGGAGTTTAAAGCTCCTGAACTCTCAATAGCAAAGATTAGAGAAGAAATCGGAGATGTTTATTTTTCATTGGCGCAGCTTTGTCGGCATTTAGACCTAGATCCAGAAGAGGCAGCACTTGATGGGAATCAAAAATTTTTACGTAGATTTAGTGCATTGGAAAAACTAGCGGAAAAAGCCGGAATAAATATTGAAGAGGCTAAGCAAAGTGAGCTTGAGGGTCTTTGGTTAGAAGCTAAGAGACTTGAAAAAAAATAGAGGGGGTAGGATGCTGACCTATTGGGTTATGATTGGTCTATGGTGTCTTTCAGGGCCTGCATTTGGTCAAGTATGGTTTGACGATATTCTAGCATCCGCGCTTGAAAGGTCACCTGCTTTAGCTAAAGAACGACTAAAAACAGAAGAAAGTCAGCTAGATCAAAATTTAGTGGGTTATAGGTGGTTGCCGCGAACTAATCTGACTGCAGCTGAAAGTAGAAACGAGGATAAATCAGCTCGACGATTTAGTTTAAGTGCATCGCAAATGATCTACGATTTTGGTAGAACGTCAGCTTTATCAAAGCAAGCCTCTTTAACCGCTGAATCGTCATCATTTAGATATGAAAAAGCGAAAAGCGAGGTGACTTATCAGGTGGCGGTTCTTTTTAGTAAGTTGATGCTACAACGAGAGCTTCTAGCGATTTTATCGGAACAGCAGAAATTTGCTCAAAAAAAGGTTTACTCTCAGAAGGAGAATTATAGGAAGGGATTGAGACCTGAAGGCGATCTTTTAGCGGCAGAGGTCGAGCAGGGAAGGGTTGAGATTGCGCTGTTAAAAGCAAAGGCCGAAGAAGAAGACATTCGGGCTGAGCTTGGCCGCTTAAGTGGAATTGATGGAGACCGGTTAAAAGAGCTTTCTTCGCTTAAAATTCAGGATAATGCGGGCTTAAAATGGGCAGGTGTCGTGCAGATCTGGGCAGGTCATGCTAACAAAAATTTTACGGCGGCTTATTTAGACAAAGAGTATGAAGCCTCACTGAGCGAAGAGGAAAAGATTCGAGCAGAGAGTAGGCCAAATTTAGATTTAAATGTGACATTTGAGCGTGCGCAGAGTGAATCTAATCCTTTCAAAAATCGAGTGATGGGCGAAGTAAGGTTTAGTTGGGAGATCCCTTATTTTGGTCAGCATCGCGACCGTATAAGAAAAATCCAAGTTAAAACTGAGGGTGTCAAAAAAGAGCAAAACGAATTTTTGCTTAAGCTAGGAGATGATATCAAAACGTCTAAAGAATACTTTGCATCGCAACAAGCTCAATGGGCGGCATTGCAACAGCAAAAAAAGAGGGTGGATCGGCAGTTGGTTCTCATTAAAGCTCGCTATGAAAGCGGCAAGGCATCGACCTTAGAGTTAAGTAATGCTCAGTCTGAGGCCTTAAATCTTGAGCTTGAATTAGCAAAAACAACCTTTCAGCTTCTAAATACAGTGTTAGAGATTGCCCGTCTTTTTGAGGTTCAGGATTTAAAAGGAGTATTTTCATGAAGGCTGTTATCGGAGTTCTATGTTGTTTAATAGCCGTAAGCTGCCATAAAACCGCAAAGGATGATAAACCTCGCGGTGGACGGGGAGGCAGTCCTGCACCGGTGCGTGTTACTACGATAAAGGCCGAGGTAACTCCTAGGGTGGTTATGTCATCAGCCATGTTAGAGGGGGAACGGCAGGCAGATATTTATCCTAAATTTACGGGGAAAGTGGCGGAATTATTAGTTAAGGAAGGAGATCCTGTTAAAAAGGGCCAACTTCTCTTTCGGATTGATCGCAGCGATCCGGGCGAATCTTTTCTCAGTGCTCCAGTCGAAGCTCCGTTCTCTGGTTGGGTAGGGCGTTTTTTTGTCAGTATGGGGCAACAGGTAAGTCAGGCGAGTCCTGTGGTTACAATTGTTGATGACTCCAGTCTCAAAGCGGAAGTTATGCTGCCGATTCAAGACTGGCAGGTCGTCGATAAAAACACTGAAGTGAAGGTTAATGTGGCAGGCATGGAACGGTTGGCGAAAGTGGCGACCATCGCTCGCTCCGCTGACCCAACCTTAGGGCGGGGGCATGTCACCCTAGACATACAAAACTCAGCGCGCGATTGGCGTGCCGGAACGCTCGCAGACGTAACATTTTTTTTAGAACCGAAGTCTAGGGTGCTCCTTACTACGGCAGCCCTGCTAGTAACGGATCAAGGTAGTTTTGTGTATAAACTTGAAGGCACAAAAGCAAAGCGAGTTAAAGTTACCTACTCTCTTTTTAACCATGACCAAGCGGAGCTTTTATCGGGGGTTCAAGGGGGTGATGTGGTGGTGACAGTGGGTGGAAATCAAGTGAGTGACGGTGCAGACGTTAAAATCGTGGACTAAGGGGTTTTGAGATGAATATTATTGACCTCTCAATTAAACGTCCTAAAACGATCACGATGATTACATTATTCCTTATCGTGCTTGGTTTTCTTGGGCTTAAAAATTTAAGTGTCGATTTATACCCAAATGTATCTTATCCCGTTCTGGTGGTGAGGGCAGAGTTTCCTGGGGCTGCTCCTGAGGAGGTTGAAAGGCTTATCACGGAAAAAATGGAGGATGTATTATCCACTTTAAGTGGTTTAAATACACTTCGCAGCGTAAGCCGTGATGGCATGTCGTTAGTTATTATGGAGTTTGATTCGGGAGTTGATGTTCGGTTTCAAGAACTTCAGGTACGGGGAAAAATTGCTAATTTAAGAAATGCCTTGCCGGACGATATGCGTGAGCCTGAAATTTATAGGCAAGATCCCGATGACTCTCCGATTATAGAAATTGCAGTTACAGGAGATAAAACAGCATCTGAGTTAACCGAATTTGCCGATAAAGTTTTGGCTCGGCGGCTTAGACAAGTCCCCTTCGTAGGAGAGGTGGAGCTTAGTGGCGAGCGTAGAGAAGAAATTAAAATTGAATTAAATCCCCAAGCATTAGAGCGGTGGAATATCAATCCTATGGATGTTAGAGGGGCGATTCAGAATATGAATCGCAGCGATCCGATTGGTAAAGGGAAAGGGCAAAATCGCGTCTGGCTTATCCGCTCAACTAGCAGTCTAAAAAGCTTAGCTGATTTTGGTGACATACCCGTCGCAAAATCAGCTAATAAGCGGCCTATATATTTGCGAGATATTGCAAGTATTACCAAAACATTTGCTGAAGAAACAAGGGTCACGCGTTTTGGTTCGAAAGATGGTTCAAATCCTGCCATTATTGTAAGTGTACTTAAACAATCTGGGGCGAATACTGTTAAAGTTTCTGATCAAATTCAAAAAGAAATAGAAATGTTATCAGCCTCGCTACCAAGTGGAGTTGAGTTACATGTTATCCGTGATAATGCTGAGCTGGTTCGAAGTAATGTTTTCGATGTGTATAAGAGTTTGATAATTGGCTCGCTTTTGACGGTTTTAGTGGTGCTGCTTTTTTTAAGGAGTATTCGTTCGACGATTACAACGGCTATCTCGTTGCCAAGTAGTGTGATCACCACCTTTGCTATCATGTTTGCCTTTGATTTTACGATTAATGTTATGAGTCTGATGGCTCTTTCATTGGCTATTGGTTTATTGGTGGATGATGCCATTGTGGTGCGTGAAAATATCGTACGGCACTTAGGTAAGAAATCACCTATTGACGCGGCGAGGGATGGCGCTAAGGAAGTTAGTCTTGCTGTCATAGCAACCACCTTGACTATTGCAGCAGTATTTTTACCTGTGGGATTTATGAGCGGTGTTACGGGGCAATTCTTTAAGCAGTTCGCATTAACGGTGGTATTTGCAGTATTGGTTTCGCTCTACGATGCGTTGACCATGGCGCCTATGTTATCTGCGTATTTTGCGAATATTGCTGATCCCCGTCAGGAATGGAGGGTTTTTGGAACATTTGGTGTTAAGTGTGATCAATTTTTGGAACGATTTGAGCATAAGTTTGATGCGTTATCTGAGTGGTATGGCCGTATATTGAAGTGGATCATCCCTAGGCCCAAAGTGGCCTTAGGGATTGCCTTTTTGACGTCGCTGGTGGCTGTCTTTGGTTTTATCGGGGTGAAGAAGAGTTTCGTTCCCACACAGTTTGGGTATGTGTTTTCGGCAAATCTGTCGGGTCCACTTGCGATTCCGCTTAGTGACGTAACAAAGATTTCGGATCTTGCGGAAGAACGGTTGCGAAAGATCGAAGGGTTAAAATCGTGGACGATTAATGCCGGGACCGGTTTTAGTGGTGGTGCTAATGTGGGGATGACAATAAAAGTGGATCCTCGCAGTGCGGGAGGCCAGACTGAGCTAAGCAGCATTCGCGATAAGGTACGTGATGCTCTCAAAGGGATCCCTGGCTATACGGCAAGAACCTCTGAACCGTCTGATCCTTTATCGGGTGCAGGTGGGGGGCGTTTTCAGCCCTTAAGTGTGATGATCGCAGGAGATGATATCGAGACCCTGCGCAAAGTGGCGCGGGATATTAGGGGGGTCATGCAGGCGATACCCGGAGTAACGGATGTGGGTGAAATTCAGGATGAGGGTTTACCTGAGATCCGGGTGACAACGCTGCCGCTGCGTGCAGGGGAGTTTGGGGAAACGGCCGATAGAGTTGCAAAGTACCTAAGCTTAGCGGTACAGGGTGTGTCAGCGGGGAGTTTAGGTACGGGAGATAATCAGATCCCCGTTCGCGTGACGATTAAAGACGGCACAACTCGCCCTATCCGGGAGCTCTTAGGAGCAAGTGCGGGAGGAGGGGGTGTAGCACTACAGGCGGCGACAGAAGTGAGCTTTGGTGGTGGATCCACGATGATAAACCGTGAAAATCGACAGCGTTTAATCCGAGTGGGAGGGTCTCTTGCGCCAAGTGCAGCGTTAGGGGATGTGGTAGGAGAGTTACAAAAGAGATTGAGCGAGTTTCCGTTGCCTAAGGGTTATACAGCAAGGATAGCTGGGCAGTCTGAGCAGATGGCCGAGTTATTTAAAAACGTGGTTCAAGCGTTAGGGTTAGGAACACTCTTTGTGTATATGATCTTGGTGAGTTTATTTGAAAGCTTTGTGCTGCCTCTTAGTGTGATGGCGGCGATTCCGCTAGCGGGGATTGGTGCGGTATTGGCGCTGCTTATTTTTGGTTTGCCGCTTGATCTCTATGGTGGCGTAGGGTTAATTCTACTTGCAGGAATCGTCGCTAAAAACAGTATTTTGCTCGTTGATTTTGCCTCGCAGAAACGTAGGCACGATAGTTTATCTGCGCGTGAGGCGATGATGCAAGCGGCTCCGCTGCGTCTTAGGCCAATTATCATGACGTCGGTGGCAATGATAGCAGGTATGCTTCCTATTGCAACGGCCTTAGGTTCCGGAGGGGCTGCTAGACAGAGTTTAGGCATTGCGACGATTGGAGGAGTTTTAAGCTCGACTTTTTTGACGTTGCTGGTGGTTCCTAGTCTTTATATTGCCATTGAGGATGTAACAGAGTTTATTAAAAAGAAGAAGCTTAAATAGCAGAAGCTGTCGGTGCCGTGATTTGGTGATACCACATACTGGCTGTTAAACCTTTTGTTTTTCTTTTTTGGTCTTGTTAAGCCAGATACTGGCAAGTATGCTCTTACTTACGAATTTGAGTATTTCGATATGATCGAGATGCCATTATGTGGATCCTTTGATTTGATAGGTTGCACGTTGAAATCATAGTAATAGGAAGTTAGCAGTTATAGGACCAAATATTGGAGGGGGTTTTGTGCATCTTTTTAGGTGGGGAATCTTAAGCATACTATGTAGTGGGTGCGCAGTTTTACATAAAGCGCAGTTTTCTGATATTGATCGTGCGGGAAAGACTAGTAAAAAGGTAAGTATTAAAGTTTCTGAAACAACATTTGATATCCAAGAAGCCAGTGATATTGCGCAGAGCATTGGACGGAATT
>JACCDO011732167.1_pt1 | contig 17111 bp, 14 predicted proteins | sample 7446101 | NCBI WGS metagenome assembly JACCDO01 (sample SAMN15323440, study PRJNA562643) | freshwater metagenome | isolation source: river surface water | place: USA:Blue River Watershed | collected 2017-08-16 | reverse complement strand
CTCACTCACTCACTCACTCACTCACTCACTCACTCACTCACTCACTCACTCACTCACTCACTCACTCACTCACTCACTCACTCACTCACTAGGTCGATCAGGCCGTCATCAAGCACTGTGCGGTGATCGGTGAGGTCTTCGACATCGATATGTTGACAGGGATTGTCCCAATAAATTTCCTAAAAAAACGGTCAATCGACGAGATACTAGACAGCCTCGTGGCCGCGCGCTTCATCTACTTCGTGACGTCGGTCCCCAGCAAACTGTTCCGTTTCCAAATTTCTTTGATTCAAAATACAATTTATGAGCTAATCCCGCCGTCTGACGCCCAGAATATTCATCAATCAGTATGCAACTATATTGAAGGGACTTACAAGGCAACGATACGCGCGCACTATGCCACGCTGTCGCTGCACTACAACCACATCAACAACATCCTTAGTGACGGGTCTAAGCGAAGGCAAGCGTTTCAATACACCATCAAAGCAGGTGATCAATGCGTGAGTAGAGGGGCATATAGTGCTGGAGCAGAGTTTATTTATAACACCTTGTTAGTAGCGCAGTCTATTGAAGACTTCCAGGTGCTAGCGCGTGTGGTGGAATGCGCGTTGATTGAACTCAAGGGATTTACCCGCAGAATGTCGTTAGTTTCACGAAGTAACTCGGGGGAAAGAAGAAATGATCAAGAAATTATTGCTATTTATACTCTGTTAAAGAGTGAAATACATAAGAAGCTGGGGGAAGCAGGTGGGGCGAGTAGTATGCACCTGGCGCACGTCAGTAGCAAGTTCAAGCTATCAACGGCGCTGTCATTTAGTGATCGTCAAATGAGACAACGCAGCTCTTATATGTTTTGGACTGCAGATTTCTTCAGTAGCGACAGCTCTGATGAAGAACGCGGCAGTTATTGTGTAGTTTCTTAGTGACATAGTTTATGCCACTGTAATGTGCGTTAAAAAGTGTGTGTTCTTACTTATTACTGGGTTGGCCTATCATCAGGTCACACACTCGCCACACGTTCTCCTTAGTGTCTTTATAGACGCCTTTGTGTTTCATTGAGTACTTGACGGGCTTCATTTCCTCAACGGCAAGATATTCAAGAATTCTCTCGGGATAGTTCAATGCAGCAGCAAGTGGATATTCTGTTTTATATATGGCGCAAATTGCTTTATCATGCGCAATAGCTGCTTCTTCCGCACTTACATACTTTTGATCTAAAACATGTTTAATATAATTTTCTTTTTCAATCTTATCGCGATGATTCCTTTGCTCTTCTAACCCTTTAAATAAATCCTCGCTGTAATGCAACATGTGAGAAATAGTAAGTAATAACATAGAATGATGAACACCAACTCTTCCAGCTAATTTTCTAAAAAAAGGTATTGTTTCAACAACTTCCTCGAATAAATCAATTAAAATAAACATGAAACAAAGCTTACTAAGAGTGTCTTTGAGTCTCCTGCGCACGAAATCAGCGAGTCCATGCATTGCTCGCCCTTGCATCACACCATGCGTGTTTACTACCGCAGTGCTGTATGATGATGACGCATCATAACTACTGGCATAGCAGAGCACAAGAAGAATGACGATTAAAGTCAGGACGTGCATCTCTAGATAAAGATGCTCGGAATATATATGGTTAGGTAGGTGGGAATTTTGATTTTTTCGCCAACTCGAAATCGAGGGATTAGTCAGCTCAAGGCCGCCCAGACAAATTTCCGTTAGAAAAGCACTAACGAAGACAAGACGAGAGCTGCGCATCGCCTGTTTACTTATATTCCTAGAGGAATCGCCGCAAGATCTGGTGGGGAAAACCACACCCATCGGGGAAAAGGAGAAAGTCCTAAGAAGGAAAATGAGCAAGTCGCATCCTATATGATGCGTTGAAAATAAATTCTAAATTCTAAATTCTACAAGCAGAAAGTAACTATATAAGTAACCTACCAGCACCTGCAGCAGCACATGAGTCCGAAGAGTTCGGTCATGATGTATCCAAGAGACATTTTGTTTGTGTCAGGCGATATGGTAGGCGGAGGTGCGTCGCACACGATGTCCTCGCGCAAGGTATTGGCAATATCCAGGACGTATCTCGTGCCAGTGGCATTGCTGCTGTCCAAGTCAGTGTAGACTTTATTCAAATCAGTCACGGGTACAACGGAAACATCAGGGTAAATGCGGTGTTGGTCGCAGAGATTTATCACTTCTTGAGTTTCTTTGATACTGCCAATGCCACTCATTTTGATTCTGGAGGTGCCACCAACAATTGGATCAAGGAACATGGCAGCTGCAAGGCCAGCATGTAGTCCAAGGAGCACTTGAATGCCTTTTTTCGTCAAAAGAGTTTGATAAACAACGTAATTGTGGTAAGATGGTACCGTGTTCAATATCAAGTCAAGCGTGCCTTTGGCGTCGGACATTTGGGTTTTGTCTGAAGAAATAACAAATGCATCAGCACCGCATTTTGTTGCTAAACTTCTCTTTGATTCGGACGATGATATCACGGTAACTTTAGCACCCATTGCTTTGGCAATCCGTACTCCCATTTGGCCAAGTCCACCTAGGCCTAGAATACCGACGTTACTTCCACTTTTCACTCCATAAGTTGATAGAGGTGAGTACATTGTTACACCAGCACACATGACAGGTCCAGCCATTTCCAAAGGATAGCTCTTGGGAATTAAAATAGCAAATTTGTAATGAACAACCATGATATTTGTATACCCACCAAGAGTTAATTTCGTACTCCCGGCAACAGCTGCTCTTCCGAATTTATTTTCCCCTTGATAAGTACCAGTGTTTTCTTTCAAGCATCTGTGTTCCTTTCCTGCCAGGCATTCTTTACATTGTAGACAACTGTCAACCATACACCCAACACCTACTGAATCTCCTATTTTAAAGGAAGTAACATTCTTTCCTACATTGACAACAATACCTGCTAATTCGTGCCCAGGAACCATTGGGTATTCTAGTTTTCTGATGCCAGATAGATGTCCCGCCGCATTATGCAGATCAGAGTGACATACACCACAATATTGCATTTTGATCTCGATGTCATCATCACCAACATTTCGTCGATGTAATTTCATCAATTTAAAGTCACAGCGTTGGTCATTGCAACCCATACAAAGAACTTCCATGATAGTAGTTGGTTTGTTTTGGAGATGTGTGACTACCGAGTCAGTCCCTACTACGCGGTAACTCGAGGTACTCGACTCGCCATTTGAGTCGCCAAAAATGCCGGTACCGTGTCGCTGTCCACACCCGTTGTCCATCTTCGGGAGGAAAAGAAGTTCTCGACACGAAACTATGTCGACACATCACCCGGCTGCCTTTTTTGCCATATACCTCTAGTTTGCGTATTCTCGATACTAGTTGAGTAGGCTCCGAAAGATGAGACCCTAATCCCATAGATAGTATACCTAAGGTACTAGTCATCAAAAGAAGCTCTGACTTAGAAGGTGAATAAATAAAAATGATTAAATAAATAGTTTATAAATGAAATCGGCTAATAGTGATTTGGCGCGCGCGTCATAATCGTGTATGTGATGACTTATTAGTCCATCACCGTGTTAATTATTTTCTAGAAGTAGAAAATTCTACTAACCTTTCAGTGCTACGCATAGCTCAAGACTAACGTATGACAAATCTGGAGTTACCATGACATCTTCGGAAAGCTGTCGAAAATCTACACTCCACCTTAGTGGTGTTTCTTCAGTTAATTTCTCACAAATAGACTTCATGGCATGAATGCATTGCTTCTTCTTGCGCACTGCTGTCTCGTCTAAGGCACAAATACAACACATTAAAGGAAGAAATAACCAAGATACAAATAGAGTGTAATTACGCACTCGATCACCTGGTCTCCACCAGTTATACAACGTTTCGTTAAACTTACGGAGACTTACTTTCCAAACTTCAGGAGATACTTTACCATCAAACCAAGGAGGCATTTCCAGAGAATTTATTCCAGGATAATATCCCTCATAAAGCTGAAACATTTTACCGCGACTTGGCATAACCGTATGATAAGATTGCAGCAAATTGTTTCTATCTTTACGATACCAACAGTTGAAGTAAAGATCTTTGTCTTCATTATTTCTTTTGTTTTGTAAAATTATCATTATGATGCACTACTGTCAATGAAGTATGATATCAAAAAACAGTACGGGATGTCTTCTTTTCTACCCTAGCTCAAATCTTTTCCACCCGGCCGGGCGCACTGTTGGATCACAGGAAAGAAGGAACAGAAGTTACAGCAAATGTTCGTTACAAGGAATTAAAGGAAGGCTGCGGGTGCTCTCCACCAAACGCCCAACGGAAACGGGGAAATAGCTTCTTGGGTCCACACCCCGGCCTGAATTTTGGAATTTTTTTTTTTCTTCATAGAATCACTTGAAAGTAAAGGAGGCCAAATGGCGACTAGAAAAGGTCGTCATGAACATGGTGCTAAACCTTATAGCATATCATCACTGAAGATACCTCCTCCAGCGATATCTATTCCATCCGACACAGAGGGAGGATCATCACCTTCAATCTCAGCTCCTTCGCCTCATACCCCACAATCGCCTACTGGTGTATCATCTAGTAGACGTCTTAATCGTCAACAGCACAGAATATGTATGGTTAGTGACTTCTTTTTCCCTAATATGGGTGGGGTTGAGATGCATATATGGTGCTTGTCTCAATGCTTAATTCAACGTGGACACAAGGTTATAGTAGTAACTCATGCTTATGGGAATCGACAGGGGATAAGGTACATGTCAAATGGGCTAAAGGTGTATTATTTAACATTGTCAGTTATATATGATCAAGTAATTTGCCCAACATTGTGTGCATTTTTACCATTATTTCGTAATATACTAATAAGAGAAAAGATATCAATAGTACACGGACACCAAAGTACCTCTCCTTTATCAAATGAGTGCATAATGTATGCTCGAACAATGGGTTATCACGTATGTTATACGGACCATTCCTTGTTTGGATTTGCCGATGCTGCTTCAATACATATTAATAAAATATTACAAATTACGTTGTCAGACATCGACCATGCTATCTGTGTCTCTAATACATGCCGCGAGAACTTATGTCTGCGGGCATCATTGCATCCTTCGTTAGTTTCAACCATTCCAAACGCTGTGGATGCGACAAAGTTTACACCAGATCCATCAAAACGTTACCCACTTAATACCATCAACATCGTGCTACTTAGTCGACTTGTCTACCGCAAAGGCATCGACTTGCTTGTCAAAGTCATCCCTTTATTGTGCTCAAAAGTGACCAACATACACTTCATCATCGGAGGCGACGGACCCAAGAAGTTACTCCTAGAAGAAATGCGAGAGCGTTATCAGTTACATGATAAGGTGGAGTTACTAGGTGCCATCTCGCACAGTGCCGTGAGGGACGTGCTGGTGCGCGGTCATATCTTCTTGAATTGCTCCCTAACCGAGTCGTTTTGCATCGCGCTCTTGGAAGCAGCTTCATGTGGCTTATTTGTAGTCTCAACAAACGTTGGAGGTGTTCCCGAGGTGCTGCCGTCATCGATGATAAAATTTGCTGAACCAAATGTTGTTGACCTAGTTGACGCCTTACTTGATGCCATCTCAATCTGCAGGAGAATTGTGCCGACGGAACTGCACGATAAAATGAAGAATATGTACACGTGGATCGACGTAGCAAAGCGCACGGAGGTGGTGTACAACAACATCGCCAGCAGCAAGAAACCCTCCTTGGCGCAGCGACTAGTCAAGTACAGGACAGTAGGTGTGTGGGCGGGAGTTGCCGCGTCTTGTATTGTTATTGGATTACATATTTTGTGGTATATTTGCGAGCTGCTCTGGCCTGCTCAAGACATCGAGATTTGCTACGACTTTCCGTGGATGAAGAAGACGAAAAGCTCCAAGAAAAGACAAGACATTACATAGGAGAGGAGGAGGTGTGCAACTGTGACTATTGTTTCTTAAATTGTATTTTGTAAATAAAATCTAACTGTTATATCGACGTGGTGGCTACATTTTCCCGTCAAAATTTGCCTTGTCAACGATAGTACTCTCTACTTTCATGCGTTTTGCGTCCCCGCCGCCTAATGCGACGTTGTTGGAGCTGGTGCCGTAGGATGCTGACCATTTCTTTGTTATTTTAATTCTGTTAGTGAAGAATTCTAGTGCGCCGTCTCCGGTGATATCGAAGTCGCCGAACTTACTCAATGTTCCATATAATCCACCGAAAGAAAATGGTTCACGAGGCACTGGTATGCCGATGTTGACACCCAACATGGCAGCGCGGAAACGCTTGGTGAAGTAGTCAGCATTGGCCCCCTTCTCTGTGTAGACGCAGGCGGCATTGCCATAGGGATTGGCATTCTCGATAGCTATTGCTTCATCGTATGTCTTCACCTTGATGATGGAGAGAACTGGACCGAAGATCTCCTCCTTCAAAGCTAGGTCGTCTTTGCTACTGTGTAATATGATGGTAGGACCGACCCAAAAGCCAGGGCGACCCGATGCAGCTAGTGGTCTGCCATCTAGTAATACTTTTGCGCCACCCTTTTCCGCTTCATTGATATATTTGAGAACACGCTCTTTGGCGATATTATCTATCAATGGACCGACCTCGCCCGCACCTTGTCCTGGATTCAACTTTGCCGCAACTGCAACGACTTCGTTTATCACCGCATTATCACTATTATCATCTGTTTGATCCACAACAATCAAGGCGGAAGCTGCCATGCAGCGTTGCCCACAGCATCCAGCAAAACTGGCGACAATATCTCTGGATGCCATTCCAACATCGCAGTCACTCAACGCGATCAAGTGATTCTTCGCACCACCCAATGCCAAAACCCGTTTATTCAAGGCGTGACATTTGCTAGATACTATTTGGGCTACTTTACTGGAGCCAACAAATGTTAATGCCGCAATATCAGGGTGCTCGCACATGGAGTTTACAACGTCAACAGCCCCATTTACGATCTGAAAAACACCAGGAGGCATGCCAGCCTCAATCATCAACTCGGCAATACGCATCATAGTCAATGGCACTTTCTCTGAAGGCTTTAATATGACACAGTTACCAACTGTTAAAGAGATAGGAATTGTCCATAATGGCACCATTGCTGGAAAATTGAAGGGGACAATAGCTGCTACAACACCTAATGGACTACGCCACTCTTCACAGGTAATACCACCAGAAACATTCAATATTTTCCCTGGCAATAACTGTGGCAATGAACAAGCCCATTCAACTGTCTCATTTCCTTTTGCAAGATCAGCCAATGCTTCAGTCATATTTTTACCATTTTCTTTCATGATTAATTTTGCTAATTCATCCGAATGTTGATCAATTAAATGATGCAATTTGAACATTATTGCTGCTCTTTGCTTTACAGTCAAGTTACTCCAAGCACCAAATGCAGTTTTTGCATTAGCTACTGCAATATCTAGGTCGCGGCGAGTGGACAATGGAACTTTGTTCAACACGCTTCCATCAACTGGTGATACCAAATCCACCGAACCAGATGCAAAGGCGGCATCCACGAACTGGTTATTCAAGAAATTCTTCAGTAAATTTGCCATTTTTACCCTCGGTTAGTTGGTTATTGATGTTCGTGATCTCGTCCTCGGCAGAAGATCTTCACCGGCTGACCGGCCTACTGGCAAAAAAGTAAAGTGTACCAATAGTTTATGGCGACTTCCCGATGACATTCAGCCACCAGGACTTCTAATATCAAAATTAGCAGCTGTTGATAGCGGATAAATATGGAAGATCTCCAAGGGTATCTGTAATTTCGATATTCTAATTGATGTAGTGATTGCATGATAGCTGTAACGATTGGCTTGGTCATGCTGTGGTATCTTTAATATAAATCGACCAAGGATCGCACCAATATATCCGAATATCGAATCATATACTATGTCTTCAGATTGTCCTTTAAAGTTGTTTGATTTCGAACCTTTTCTACTCTTAATATGTTCAAAACAGTGCACATACTAATTTTTCATTTCCATTGATTCTTAACTATCTTCCGCTATGAGAATCAGTCGAAATGAAAATGTTAATATGTGCACTATTTAATCTCAATCAAACTGAAAGTATAAAGGAGCACCTTGCACCGGCCGCGGCCCAGGTCTATCATCATTCATGCGTATTGTTGTTGCATCACAGACAACAAATGCGATTATTGTGTCTCTTCGTACTGCTCGCGGTGGCTAGCGCGGTGCAGACTGCGGTAGAAAGCCCCTCTTTTGCTCCCCATAAGGCGTTTGGAAGAGACTATTTCAATCGTCTTCGAGGAGGAAGTACCAATGCGTTAGTTGAAAGTCACGCTTCTATGAGTGGTGCAAAATGCGCTGTATTAGGTGATATCAAGATATACGATGGAATATTTAATGCAATAGGGTATAGTAGTAAGAAATATCAACATGATATTACGTTGTATGAGGACAAGGACGGGAACACGAGAAATATTGTAGCTTGTCCTGTAGAAAATACATTTGAACCTGGTTGTGATATGGGCATTGTATATATTCCAACAAAAATCATGTTGAATGAAGATTTATTATTAGTCAAGTTGCAACAATTACTTCAATCATTACAAACTAATGAAGAAGATCACAAAAGGTCAATCATTTTGCTTATACCATCTGCAGTAGCCGCAGATAGTAATAGTCGTAAGCTTTATGAAAACAAGTTATTAACACTATTACAAGATAGTTGGTCCATGATTAAAAAGGAATCATTCCAGAGTGACGACATCAGTAATGAGTTCAACATACAGATATGTGTTTCGTCTACTGATTCTTACAACGATATTCAAGATGGAATAGTCAAAAGCTTCGACAATATTAGTAACTTGAGGCCAATCCCTTCATTATTTACCTCAACGAATATGAACGGCGCATTGGTATCGGCATCATCCACCAGAGACTATCACGGTATTGAACTGTGTAAAGAAGCCTACAAGCTAGCGGTTGAAAATGCCAGAAATATCATTAATTCTTCCGTTGAAAAGTTTAAAACCAAGAAATCAGCAGACAATTTTGCTGCGTTTACCACGAATCTGATCGACTCCAGCGTGAACCAGATAAACCAGGCGATTGAGCACGAGAAGAATGTGTCGAAAGAGATGGTGAAGCTAGTAATCACAGATGTAAAAAATGAAATATTTCGGTTATTATTGCCATTTTACAGGCAATACGTCGCATTTGCGCGACAAGACGTCATCCAAGAGTTCAACGGCAAGGCCATCGACGAGGTGGAAATATCCGTGCGGATAGTAGAAGACTTACATCAGGCAAAGAACGAGTGTATGAAGCATTACACCAAATTATTGAATAGATTAGTCTCGTCCCAGCACACTCCTCCGTCGTCGTGGTCGTATGCGTACGACGTGAACGCCCTTCTGCAGATATTCAATGAGTACATCGCTGGACGAGAGGTAAATGCCAAAATGGAAGGTGTCTTACCCAAGAACCGCAAGCCAATCGACGTGTCGTTTCATTATTTCATCAACCACCCGTTCGGCAAGGACTACCGGCAAGTAGTGCACGGCATGGGCCCAAGTGATCGATTTAAATTCGACGAGGGATTAGCGAACAGTGATGGTATTACCGTGTCGCCAGTGGTGGCACGGCAGGCGCTTGTAAGTAAGCTTGATAACGACGCTAGCTTGTCACCCAGCGCCAAGCGCCGTGTAGCAAAAGACAGCGAGTTTGCACGAGAAATGTTGATGTTTCCGTTATCAATTAAGAATCCTGACGTACCACTTATGGGTGGACGAAGACAGAAAAAATCTGGTCCACCTACAAAAGATTTGACCCGCGATGAAACAGGACCGGAGAGATTTATCCGTTGGGATATTTCTCCAATGAACCAAGTGAAGCAAGACATTAAAGAGTATATAAGTTCAAGTAAGTCGAGTGGTAAAGAGAAGAAGAAGGCCGGTCTGGAGTCCATTCAAAACTTCATCCCATTTCTACGACAGACGTACTCTCATCCACCCATCAATTACGGTAAAGAGTATGCGGCAAGCAACAATTAGAGCTTATTTTGTATATAAACACTTTAGTTACACTAGTTTACAGTGGCAAAACCTCTCCGGTGAAGGTGACCTCGACCATTCCGTGGTCCGAAGCCCACTCCGTCGGGAAAATCCCGTTAATTAACTCACTTGGAAACAGCCGCAGATCCTTCACACTAATATTGCCTAACGGGCGCACTTTCTCAAGAAATTTGCTTTCAATAACAGGTGGTGGACTAGCCGTTATATTGTCTTTACTCGCTTCTCCGGCAGGCGTCGACTGCGACTTCCCCACACCCGTACTCAACCAGTCAGAACGAGCAAAAAAATTTGATCGAATATTATTCTCTTGTGGTGCATTTGATGCCAGCCAAAAACGGTCGTAAAACTCTTTGTAATCAATGAGACCGTCACCGTTTTTATCCGCAGAATCAATTAACATTTCTATTTCTTCGGGTGTTAACGTAGGGTTACCCTCGCCGCTAAACCCTAGCTTCTGCAGAGCTCGATTGAACTCATCTTTACTCACGTAATTCGTGTTATCTTGGTCGAATTCCGAGAATAAGTTCTTTATCACGTCCTGTTGTCGGCCGTATTTCGCCGTCATTTTTTCTATTATTTCTCTAAATACTAGATTTGTCCAGTCAGGTAGTAACGGCAGCTTCTCCACGGTTTGATCTGCTGGGTTGAGGAACATTACGTGATCCACTAACACGTTCTTATTCAGGTGACTCCTGTGTGTGATGGCCTTGTCTAATGCAATCAAGTCGCAGTTGCTATTCTTGTTTATCTCTTCATAAATTGATTTATAGTTTTGTGATTTCACATATTTATATACTTCTCCCTTCGGAGATCCGTTGAAATCTCCGCAAATTATTATTGGAATCTTGACATCGCTGCGACCGCACACCGTGGTGCACAGCTCACGTTGTCTATATGTCTCAGTAAAGCCCATGATTTTTGTCATCTCTCTTAATCGTATTTTAGTTGAATATTGATTATGAGGGAAAAGCAAGTGGGTGTTGACTAGTATAAATTGTTGGTATAAATCACTATTATCATCACTTCTTATTGCTAGTAGCAACATTTGGGCTACTCTATCACCACAATCGTGGAATAAAATATCTTTTGTGTCTTGCACCACCAGTCTATCACCATTACCTTTAACCATCACAACAAGACCATCGGGTCTAGTGCGCCAGTGAGAAGTTCTAATTAGTTCACGCGTTGAATATCCATTCTTACGAAACTCGTTATAATATAATTCCTTAAGCTTGTCGTTAGCTAACCAGAACTCTTGGATGCATACAATGTCTGCATTTGTATTAATTAAATTCCGACATAATTCAGTGTTTCGTTGGTACCATTCCTCCTCCTTTTCACTCTCCATATAGGTTACATTCTTCTCTGCATCAACCTTCTTATGATAACAAGGTGCAAGTATATTCAAGGAAACCAGTTTAAGGTCTACCTTTGGCGACACAGTAGACATGAAGAGGCGTTGACCAAGCCTATAGCTGTGCACCGCTGAGAGTGTCAGCAAAAACACCACCGACAAAAGCATTGCCAAGCAGTGAGCAACTTCAAAAATTCTATTCTTGAATCTGGGAACTCCTCGTCATCATGACTCATCGCTAGAGTACCGGTAAGATAAAAGAAGAGAAAGATGTATATAGTAGAGAGATAAAGGTGATAAGATGGTTTGCTCGTTGATGAGAACGCCTTGGACTCGCCTTGTAAAGATGAGATTCGTCTCGTGTCTGCGGCGCAAGTTGCATCAATAAGTACCGGCGATTTATTAAAATTTAGAAGAAAGAAAAGGTGCGCAGGTTCTGTTGTTGATAGCGCTCCATCGTAGAATCGCCCCCGTGTGTTGCATCAATTGCATTTGTACGTATAGACAGTTTTTCAGATCTAACATAGCGCAGTGATTGCACAAGGCGATGCAGCATTGTTGGTTTTCACTATGTACTTTGGTGATTATCTGCTCTATAGCAATCGCTCTAGACCCATATGAGGAGCAGAATCACTTCAACGACTTATATAAAGTGAATTTTAAGTTCCCTAGTTTAGTTACAAAGCAAAATATGACTAAATTAGACGCGGTGATACTTACCACTGGTAAAGATATTCGTGCATTTGAACGTGGTCTGATCTCGGGACTTAAATACTTAGTTGATGTAGATATCTTCTATATTGTGGCACCAAAAGCACAAGAATTAGAAGAGAATATGAAAAAGAAATGGAAGATATTATTGACATCGAAGATGGAGAAGTACGACCTGTCTAAATGCTGTCCTGATTGTGCGAGTTGTGCAAATCTGCAGCAAATGAGTGCATGCACCAGTCTAAGTGCTCCAGAACAAGCTAATATTACCAAATATTGCCACGACTTCAATAATCAGACAACCCGAGTTAAATTTATCGATGAAAAAATATTCCAAATAACATTTGAAAATGTCGCTGATGTGATGCTCAACACCGTGCAGCAGGCCGGCACGTATCCGTTGGAGAACGGCAAGAGTCCGTTCGAAGCACACATGTACGGCCATTTATTCTGGTTCTACCAGCAAGTTGTCAAGTTATACGCCGGTAAAGTCTTGGGATTGCGGGACTACGTGCTGCTTGACTCTGATATTATATGGTTTCGTAAGGTGTCTTTTATCGCGGCGATCCACAGCAATTATACCGCCTATTACTACGCCACTAGCAGGCAGTACCAGGCAGCTTACATCTCCTCATCCACCAGAATCCCTGGGATTGCGTACTATAAAGAAACAGATAAGTCCAAGAATCATCGATCAGGTGTGGTGCACCATATAGTTATGTCCAAGACCGTCCTCGACCACCTATTCACTGACTCGTCTGTGCACCACGGCGGGCTGCCTTTTTGGCAAGTTATGTTGAATGAAAGTGCCCGAGAAATGACTTGTATGCCGCATAAGCGAGGTATTTGTGGTGGTGGAAGCACTCTCTCGGAATATGAGTTGTACTTCAATTACGCACGAGTTAAGTACCCACACACGGTGGTAATCCGCCCATTATGGTGGAGCAACGGACCCGCACCAGGCTTGCTGTTCCACCCGCCGTCGGACAAACTAGTCTCTGATGGTAAGCGCGATTGTTGGTTGGGACATAGACAAGCAGATATTGACGAAGCCTTTGATAAGCAGATCGCCGCGGATAGGCTGCAGGGATACGACTATATAGCCTACCACAGCTATGCAAAGCGCAGATACACCGAGATCCAATGGGACGACATAGATGTCTTATGCCTGAATATGCCGCAACCAGTGAATTCTACTTGTAGTTGGCGGGGATTTGAAGAGTTAGTAGTAAAAAATAGAACAGCTAGTGACTATTTCCAGCACTGCAACTGCTACATGGCGCTGAACCAGCAATAAGAGAGAGAGGAAGTGTGTACTTGTAGACAATGTTGAGATTAAACTTTTTTACATTATTATTCTTACTTCTTCTTTCCTCCTTTCTCCTTCTTCGCACCTCCTTCATCATCGTTACCTGCCACCATCGCTTCTATCTTCTTACGACGATCATCAAGACCGGTAATAGCACGAGTAAATTCCATAAAAGCAATTTTATCATCGTTATAAGTGTAGGGTTGTGTTGAAAGAGTATCGACGAAGTCCGGCGCCGTGATAGGTCTTGTCTTCGCCAAGGAAACTCTGCGTACTGTCACCACCTGACGCACTGTGCGTGCTATCGCACCGGCACTGTATCCCTCACTGATATGACCCAGTGATGACACGTCAATAGCCTGCATAATCTCACGGGTTCGCAGTCCTATTATCTTGGCTAGCATGTCCTGGTTACCTCGGTTACTACTACTTGGACCATTATTCATCTCATCAATAAGTTTTAAATTTGTTTTCACAATTTCTTCTAGATACGCACGCCATATCATGACGCGAGTGGAGTAGTCGGGGTAGGGCATGTACAAGAACTTATCAAAAAATGCCTTCATGTCCTTAATATCCCCGTTTTCAGGCTCTTTTGTCGAGCCAATAATAACTACGCGGTGATCCGCATTCAGTGCCTGGTTCTTGTACAGCTGCAAGTCCTTCTTAAATCGACTTGGACCGTCTTTGTCTTTGCTCTTCTTACCACCGGTAAAGAATAACTCACACTCATCGATGTATACTACAACGGGTTGCATGGTGGGATCACGTGCTACTGTCATCACCATGTGAACTAGCTTGGTGGGACCAGATTTACCACCAAATTGACCTGCTAATTTCTCGGGGGTTAGATGAATCAATAGGCCTCCTAACTCACTAGCAATGGCTTCCACCGCGTGGGTCTTGCCAGTACCGGAGGGACCGTATAACATGACGGTTTTAATTGCTTTCTTATCTCCTATTTCTTTTTTGATATCAATAGAGCCGTTAGGCAGTATACAATACTCTGTTAATGCTTGACGAAGTTGGAATATTGAGGGATCTGGTGGCTCCCAGGCCCCTTCATCCTTGCGGTCCGCGCTGTGGTGCATAGTCCCTAGGTAGTTGAAGTCGCCAATGATACTCTTGATAGACTTGTTGCCATATCGCACCACTAGCTGGTGTTCGATGAGGATAGACAGCATGGCGTCGGCATCGAGACCCTTCAACTCGGAGATCTTTTCACCCGGTAATGGCTTGCCTTTCTTGCCTTTCTTGCCCTTTTTCCCCTTCTTCTTCCCCTTCTTCTTGCCTTTCTTGCCCTTCTTACCACCTTTACCTGCACCTAGTTGCATCTGGATCTTCTTCAAGTTCATTATCAACATCTCATCAACTTGCTTGCGGATTTCCTCATAAACATTAGGACGAACTATCTTCTTGCCTAGGTCAATGTCGTGTTTCTGTTGGAAGTTGTCACTCTCGTCCTTGCCGTCCCACGTGGACTCGTACTCGCCGGTTATTTTGCACATTGCATCCGTTAGCTTGGTCTTGCCTTGCAGCTTGGGCATGCCGCCTTCCTCTTCTTCGTCGTCCTTTCCTTTTTTGCCTTTTTTACCTGAGTAAGTGAGTGAGTGAGTGAGTGAGTAAGTGAGTAAGTGAGTGAGTGAGTAAGTAAGTAAGTAAGTAAGTGAGTGAGTGAGTGAGTGAGTGAGTGAGTGAGTAAGTGAATACCTTTTTCTTTCTTGTCTTTCTTGTCGCCTTTTCCTTTGTCTTTCTTGTCGCCTTTCCCGCCTTTCTTGCCTCCATCGTCACCTTCATCGCCTTCGCCAGCAATTGGTTTCTTTGATTTATAAAATTTCTCTAAATCTTCAGGAAATTTATCTTGTGCGATCTGATCTGTTACCCAAAGTGTTCTCTCTTCACGGAGTTGTTCCCTTTTCTCGGGTCCTTCCTCCTCCAGGATCACGTCCTTCAACTCTTCTAAAGCGCGTTCATACGCGTCTTTATTGTCAATTTGTTCTTGTTTCCGCTTACGATGTGCTATATCTAGCTCACTTTCTAATGTATCAACATTGTCATTGCGTTGATCCATTCCAACAAACATGAACTCATTCAGACGCTCACGATTAGCTATCTTCCTGCTCACGTGGCCTTTCATCATTCGCTGTAAGTTGGTCGCAGCTGTGTCGGTGTCCATCTCCAGCTGCGCGCTGTTGTCAAACATACGACCTTGACGTTCTTTTTCTCTTAATTCACGTACTAAACATGATCTTTCTTTACCTTGACGACCTCTTTCATTGCGTTGAATTACTTCGATTGCTTTGTCAACTGTCATAGGCTCCAAGAATGTGTTGGCGGCATACTTATCTGGAATAAATAGCTTATCATGGTTATGTTTCAACTTCATATAACCAGAGACTAAACGATCACGTTGAGCTATATTACTACCATTATCTTCTTTGAAGTACTTTGGAACAGGGATTTCTAATGTTGTTGGAGATAGCTTTAAGTCGACTAAAATGTCATCTAAGTTGATATATTCCCAAGGAAATGCTACTTCGGGACCTTTAGGCATCTTTAAATACGAATTAGGAGGATTCCATTTTACTAACTCATTCTTTAATTCTAATATTCTTCGAATAACTAATTCTAAGACTTTTTTGACGTGGATGCGCTTCTGTGGGTGGATCATACTATCGTAGCACTCCTCTAATTTGCGATAAATATCTAGGTATTTAATGTACAAACAAGCAAAATGTTGATATGCTTGAAATATGCTAACTTCTGGTGGATTCTATTAATAATAGCGAATGAGTAAGTGAGTGAGTGAGTGGAGAAAGAGGGAAAGATAGTTTAATACTGACCGATTTTGGTGCTGTTGGATCTTCGTCTTCCTCATCTGCCCCTTCAATATGTAGCTGCTCACCGAGCTCGCCCATGGCATCCTGCCACAAATCATCATAATATTGCGTCGACATATTTTGCTTACGCTACTCTAGTGTCGGTGCGATGCTATGCGATGCAATGCTTCCTGATGAATACCGCACGCAAAGCTAACTCTTTTGTGCGAAGGAAGCGGTAACGTTTCCTTGGGCCGCTGTTGTGGCCGCCCTCATTTTCCTCTTCTTTAGATACTAATCAATTGCATACGCCTTTAGAGGCTGTCAGTAGATGTTGCTTGCAGCGTACTCGGTGACATTCTGGACTAAAATTCGTTATATAATTTCCACTCCCGACTTTATCGCCGGTTTTAATGGGGACCTGACTAATTTATGTAAAAACGCGTTCCATGCAAGCTGGCAACGCTGCCACTAATAATAATATGCTCGTAGAGTAAGCTCAATATTGTCACTCCTGTTATTGGTGAACAACTAAGTGTTTTAACAGAGAGTACCGGGTGATCGCCAAGGGTTTTCCCGGCTATTTTACCGGAAAGGATTATAATTTGAGACCAGTTGAGCATTCATGGGGGCGCTGTGGCTCGCAGCTAGTACACCTTGCATCACTGATGCGTAAAAAACACTGTATATTTTGATAATTAGTGTGAAATCAGACCGATATAGCACATATGTCGCTCTTAAGCGCATCGTGGCTCTTGATATTGAATATATGGTTGGTTATACTAATATATGCTATTGGGAGCGATGTCACACTCAACAATCACTATGGCACTATTTCATTCTCTATTAGCAGCT
>JACCDO012143930.1_pt1 | contig 17114 bp, 15 predicted proteins | sample 7446101 | NCBI WGS metagenome assembly JACCDO01 (sample SAMN15323440, study PRJNA562643) | freshwater metagenome | isolation source: river surface water | place: USA:Blue River Watershed | collected 2017-08-16 | reverse complement strand
ACAAGGTTCAAGCCGGCAATACCAGCATTGACATGGATGCAGTTACAGATGCATACGACGAAAACTTAAACGATGATGACGCCGCAAAAGGTAATGCCGCAGACGAAACAGAAACACAACAAGCAGACCGCTAATAGAAGGAAATAAAATGTAATGGCGAAAAAAATTTATGCTGTTATGCTAAATGAGGGCATAAACCAGGACATTGTAATCCAATCTTTAAGAAGTCCAGAATTACTTCAAGTAATTAACCCATGCAATTATATTCCTAGAGTTTTTCTTGCAGATATTGAAGAAAGCTATGTAGAAGAATTAAAACAAGACCCTTCTATAGAGGGAATATACGAACAACTGCCCCCAATCCCCGCCGCAGAATTTTTACAAGATACAAAAACATTTACCACTTCTAATGGAAGCGGATTATACGATGGCAGATTTTTAGGCCCTTTGACTTTTTATTTGTTCAATAATCAGATTAATTCCAATGGAAGTTTTATTGGACAACATCCTTTAGACGATTCAAAGTCTATACTAGGGACCTACTCCACAATGTGGACAGGAAAAGATGTTGATATAGTTACTTTAGAGGTACCGATAACAACATCATCCAATTGGCAAAATCATATAGATTTTAAAAAACGAGGTGATATTAGTGTCTCGAGAATTGTGCCGGAAAATTGGCAACATGATTCATTGCCTTATAATCAACAAATTAATAACACAAGTTTTATGACCAGCCATGCTTCTGGGGTATTGAGTGTTGCCGGCGGCAGTTATGCAGGCCATGCAAAAAATTCATCGCTGAGAGTTATATACCTTGATTCATCGCCAGTAACATCTATAGATGAAGTCATACGTTGGCATAGAGCTAAACCTATTAATTCAAACACAGGATTAAAAAATCCCACAATTTTAATACATGAATATCAATACATGTTATCATGGGGTAAGGCTATTAAAATTTCTTCTATTAGTCAAATAAACTGGTATAATGATGCAGGTCAATTAGAAACAATTAATAGACCTGCAGGCGGTTGGGGAAATGATTTAACTCCATTTACTAATAGGAATTTTAATGTAAGGCAAGTAACTGCGATTGTAAATGGCGTGATCGAATATCATTGGGCTGTAATAACCTCATTCGGAACAAGCACGCCTATTCTTGCCGCAATCAATGCTGCCACAAATGAAGGAATTATAAGTTGTGTAGCTGCCGGAAATGATTGTGGCGTTTATGTAAAAGAAAATAATTTGAATTTTACAAAGTCAAATTGGGCAGGAGCAACACTTCAAGTTGACACTGGTGCAAACACATTTAACTTGTCCAGGGACTATACCTATAACACTCTTGTTGTAGATCCGCCAATGGATATCGGTGCTTACACAGCATCTTATGCACTAAATCCTTTTGGACCACATGGGTCATCTACAGGTATAGATGTTGCAGCCGGCCAAAATTCTTCAAAATATCCTATTTTAGATGGTTATTCTGCAAGAGGTCCTGGAATAGATATAGTTGGCCAAGGTGCATACACATTTTCTGCGTATCCTGGAACAACTGATGTCAATGGTTATACTTGGGGCTTATTCAGCGGTACAAGTTCTGCAACTCCTACCGTTGCAGGAGTTTTAGCATGCCTATTAGAAAAATACAAATATTACACAGGTAAATGGCCAACACCGCAACAAGCTAAAGATTTGTTAATCACCGAATCTAATAAAGATGACGTAATGGATGTGACCGCAACAACCTGGTCAAATGCTCCTACCCCAGCAACTCACATTATAAGTGGACAATTAATAAACACAGCAAGAGTAATAAATATTAATAGCGGAATGGGAATGAATGGTGGTATCTTAAGCAACGAACTTAAAGGTACTGTGAACAGGAGGGCTTTTATTAATTGTTCTCTTGTGAGAAACGCACCTAATTACACAGATAGACCAGCGAGCGGAACTGTGTATCCTAGAGTTAAGATAAGAAGATAAGGAATATAATGTATGGCAAATACAATTAATACTGGAGTTTCTAGAAGTCTAGCATATTATCCAGCAGCTGGTACAGACATCGACGATGCTGGTGGCAATTTAACATGGAACCCTGCTACAAATACCGTTAATATCACAGGCAGATTAATATTACAAAAAAATACAAATGGCAGCGATAACAGCTTTGTAGGGATAACCGCAGGAACTAATACAAGTCCGTTTTTCTTCTTCAGAACAAGAGGAACGGTGGCAGCACCAACTAAAGTGCAAACCGGTGACGTTTTAACTGCTCTTAACTTCGGCGGACGAACAGATATAGGTTACATTAGCGGCGCATACATACATGCTGTAGTTAATGGTACTGTATCAAACACATCGATGCCTGCAGATCTTTTATTTGGCACAGACAACGGTTCCGGGCAAGCATATAGAGCAAAGTTAGCCAAGGACGGTCGATTAAATGTTAACTCTATATCAAACTTTTCCGGAAATGATTTAACATTAACTGCGGCCGGAAAGGTTGTATTAGGTGATCCTAGTAAAATTAACATATCCGGTGGCACTAGTGGTCAAGTATTGTCTACTGATGGCGCAGGTGGTTTATCATGGATAACTCCAGCCGGCGGTTCTGGTGGTAGTTTGCCAAGCAGAGTAACCAAAGTAGCGTCAGTTACATTGGCCGCAGGAGCAGATGGCAATATAGATCTTACAGCTTTTAAAGGTTATGTATTATATAAAATACAAACAAGTGCACCGGCATGGGTTAGGATTTACACTTCAAGCACTGCAAGAACAGCAGATGTTAACAGGTCGCAATCAACAGATCCTTTACCGAGCGCAGGAGTCCTTGCAGAAGTTATAACAACAACAAATAACGAAATTACAACTTTTAGTCCAGGTGTGCATTGTTACAATGATGATGATACTGTTGGTACTAAATCTTATTTACGTGTAAGGAATTTAACAACAAGCTCAGCAACTATCTCAGTAACATTAACATTACTACAAACTGAGGCATAATATGTCTGAAAAATTAACGTATAATGTTATTTTTAGAGAACAAAATAGCTTTAGTTCATTTCAAAAAAGTCCAATGGCTGCAACCATCCAGCCATTATACTTAATGCCCTACAGTAGAGTTAAAGTATACGAGTTAACAAAAGAAGAAGTTGATGCGCTAAAAAATAATCCGTTTGTTAAAGCGATCGAACCAACAAGAGATAGATCCTTGGCGCAGCCAGAATTAGATTGGATACAACAAGGGCGTTGGTGTAGAGGTTATGATGGTTTTCAAACTTCAGGTCCTTATCAAAATAATAATCCTGAAAATAAAAATTGGGCTTTGTGGAGATGTTATTCAGGTGATACCCAACTTCCAAATGGATCAGGAGCATATTGGGGAACCAGTTCCGCTCGGGTCGCAGATGACAGAACCGAATTTTCAACGTTGACTACTGGAACATTGGATATATCTGCATCAGGAAAAAATGTTGATATTGTTATTGTAGACGGCGGGCATGTCCCACCTCATATGTTTGAATTTCAAAAAAATTCAGACGGCACCGGAGGATCCAGGGTTATCGAATATAATTGGAATCAGCATTGGGAAGAAATAACTGGTATTCAAGGGCAATGGGTACCACCTACAGATTATTCCGGCGACAAGTGGGGAGAACATGCTACTTTAGTAGCCTCACACGCGGCAGGAAACACACAAGGTTGGGCAAGAGACGCTAACATATATACTTTTTCTATTTCGAGTGATTGGGACTATAGCATTCCTAGTCCTATGGATTATATTGCTGCTTTCCATAGAAATAAACCTATCAATCCAGTAACTGGTAGAAAAAATCCAACTATAATCAACAATTCATGGAGTTATAGAATTTCCGGGTGGGGACCATGGGATTTTACCACTGAATTATGGGACCAAGCCGGAACTAGACTGATGCCTAAAAGAGAAGTCGATGAGCAAATGTCTTATTATTCGCCATGTATTACTAGCCCAGCTAGTCAAGATCCTTACTTGCCAGGACAATCTTATAGACCGCCTCTTAAACCGTTAAAAAATAAATTACTCGATGCGCCTGGCGAAATTACAAAATTTGCAAAATATCAAATTACAACAACCAGTGACCTAAGCGGCGCACAGATTTTAACATTGCCTACCGGATGGACGTCTGTTTCTTTTGCCCCGAAACCTTTTTATAAAACAGTAAGTCAACGATTAGACATATCAGCAACAAATTCTGGCAGATCTTTTGTAGTCCAAGCCCCTTGCCAAGTTAGCTTATATTTGACATTAGACGTTCGTTACGACGCAGACATTACTTTGGGTTCAGTTGTAACAGAAATAAAAGTATACCGTGGATCAACATTAGTTAAAACGGTAACAGGGCCTGCTGGCCGTTTTAGCTACGCTACACTAACTGAAGAATTTACTGACAATAGTCAGTATACAATAACCTATAAATCAATTAACGTGAGTGCCCCTACTGGTGCTGTTATGCTAGAAGACGGTAGCATAACAGTTACTAATCATGACTTTACCTGCGTTAAAACTTCTAACTTCCACGGCGAAGCTGAGAACATTGAAGCAGACAATGAAGTCGAAGTTGGTCAAGTTAACTTTCCTGATGATTTTAATTGGCAATTTTTTGGATATAAAATAGGAAAGAATGGATTCACTAGTGCAATAAAAAATGATATGCATGGTATTAAATTTTCAATTCCTAGTTCAGAATGGGTTGGCTCATATTACACTCCTAGGATATTACTGGGTAGGCTAACATGGGAGGATAGTGATTACGCTCCATGGGAAACAATTCAGCATATAACCACGCAAGTTACAGGGTCAGCTGGGTCCAGGCAAATTACTGTAAAAACAAGACATAAAATAGATGCTGATTATTCAATTCAAGACTGGTCTGGCGTAAAATATATTCAAGTCATATACAAAATTTATGAAAATATTCCAAATTACCTAGAAATAGAAATAGGAGAAAACACAGCTTATGTGGCCGCCGCCGGCAGTTATTCATGGACTAGTTTCGAATCTCTAGGTTGGATCAGTAATCAGTTATCTGTAGGAGTTGAATCAGTCCTTGCAAGCTACGAAGCCGGTATAGATCAGGGAGTAATAACTTGCGGGTCTGCTGGTAACAATAAAAATTTGATCTCAAATGAAGGACATGATATACATGCAAATAAGGCACGTATTATAAATGATGAAAGAGGCATTGATGACTACGTCCCGGTTGCTCCTATAATCACCCCAGGCGGCGCCGGCGGTATAGATAAGAGTATTGCAGTTGGGGCGATTGAAAATAGTAGCTATGAAAGGATCGCATACTTTTCATCTAGAGGCCCGGGTGCAGTTATATGGGCTCCTGGATCTGGGATGTTTGGGGCAACTTATGATTCTTATTACGGTAGTAACGTTGTCGATCCAAGATCAACAACAAATAACAAGCAGTATTTAACGATAGGCAACGGAACAAGTTTTTCATCTCCAACTGTTTGCGGTATGATGGCACTAATAGCAGAAAAATTTCCATACTTTACACAAAAGGAAATGAGAGATTACTTAGTCGATTCTGCAGGGAAAGATCAAATAATAGACCCTGTATATGACAACGATAAATGGGGGAAATGGAGTTTAAGAGATTCTCCAAATAATTACTTACGTTATAAAGAAGAAAGACAAAAAACAGGCACAGTTACGCCCACTGTCAAACGTAGTAACCGACCAGAATCAGGTGTATTATATCCTAGACGCCGTGGTGGAAAAAAGTAATTGTTTTTAAATAAATAATAAGATGAAAAAGACAACATTAAAAGAACACCTAAGTGAAAACGACCTTAAATGGTTAGTTGATGATAACATTCTTGTTGACATGCACAAGACAAAATTAGGTGCGGATAAAGATTACATGGTGTTGAGTATTCCAGTAAACGACCGAACACCTGCACACGATCTTGCACGATTTATCGAAAACAGTGTATACAAATATGCTGACGTAGAAGTAAGTCCTGCAACAGATAGTCAAGGACGTTACTTAGTTTATGTTGAGATGGAACGCACACCGGAAGCATTTAAAGTTATCGAAGGTATATTAAAAGACAGCAATAAGTTAAGTGGTATAGAACAGTGGAAGTTTAAGACCATGGGGCTAAATGACTATGTTCCTTTTGATGCTGATTCATTTAATCAATATGTAATCACAGATCCAGAGCTATACGAGCAAAGACATCCTGCTCCAGTAGAAACAGATCAGGAACAAGAGCAAGAGCCGGCTGCTCCGGTAGAAGAGTCTATCAAATCAAGACTTAAATTTTTAATGAATTATTGATGAGCAAAGAAGACCTAATTAAAATTCGCGGAAAAGTTATCGAGTGTTTACCAAACGCTACATTTAAAGTAGAATTGGACGATATCAAAAAAATTATACTTGCAACTATATCAGGTAAAATTAGAAAACATAACATAAACATATTAAAATATGATGCTGTAGAAGTTGAATTGAGCACATATGACCTTACGAAAGGCCGAATAACATTCAGGTATAAATCATGAGTCAGTTAATATGGATGATAGACTTAATTCCAAATTGGTTTTGGACATTAGTTTTATGGGCAGGTGTGCTATCTTTAGTAGCATCTTATATATTGGGTAAGATCCCATTTGTTGCCCAATATAGAATTCCTTTACGAGTAGGCGGCGTTGTTGCTACTTTAATAGGAGTTTATTTCTACGGCGTTATTGCTAACGAAGCTAAATGGCAAGCCAGAGTAGAAGAATTACAACGTCAAGTTAAAGAAGCCGAAGTAGAAGGCGAAACTGCAAATCAAAAACTTGGTAGTGCATTAGAAGAAAATAAAAAACTTGCGGCACAAAAAGGCAAAGAAGTTGTAAAGTATATAGACAAATGGCGAACAAAAGAAGTTCTTAAAGAAGTTCCAGTAGAAGGACCAGAACGTGTTCGCGTCGAAGAAGTAATTAAGTATATTGAAAGTTGCCCCGTTCCTAAGGAAATGCTTGATATACATAACAAGGGTGCAGAACGACCAGCCAAAGGAGATAAAAAATGAAAAAATTAATCCTGGCACTAACTGTTCTATCATTAGCTGGTTGCACAGCATTTTTACCAGCTAAACCAAAATTTCCAGAGCCAACTAAAGGTCTAACTGAGCCTTGCCCAGACCTTAAGAAAATAGAAGGCGATCGAGTTGCTATAACTGAATTACTCAGAACAGTTGTAGAAAACTATAGTTTATATCACGAATGCAGTTTAAAAAATGATGGCTGGAATGATTGGTATAAAAAGCAAAAAGAAATTTACGATAAGGTAAAATGACTCGCATCATTCTTTCCGTCTGCATATTACTAACAGGTTGTGCTACAACCGCAGATGTAAATTACATTCAATATTTAGAACAAACAAGTAGGCTGGCGGCCAGTCAAAATGCTGCCGAAGCGGCCTGCTTGTTGGTTATTGCCGAAGGCATGAAGACTGGCGATATTGGGTCTAAGGCTGTTTTGGCTACTCAAATCGAAAAATGCCGTAAAGAACCAATTAGGCCCGAACCTCCAAAAAACTGGTTAGGCTTGTAATTGACAGCGTATTGAATTTGCTGTAAAATTAGTGCATGGCAAATTATAATTTAATCAACGAAAAAGATCCAAAACTCATTGAACAATGCACGCCATGGGATTGGGAAAATGATGGCGAAATTGCCGAGCTCGGCCGAGACATGCTTAAAGTAATGTTTGAGCATAATGGTATCGGCCTAGCCGCACCACAAATAGGCATCAATAAGCGCATCTTTGTTATGGGCAATCCTACACAAAGTTTTATCTGCGTTAATCCAGAAATCATATCAGGCACAGGAGAAGCTAAAGAACAAGAAGGCTGTCTTAGTTTTCCTGGCCTATGGCTACATGTCAATAGGTTTGAAACTGTGCAAGTAAGGTATCAAGATATTTTAGGAAAAGAACATGAACGAGAATTTACAGGGCTAGCTGCCAGAGTATTCCAACATGAGTATGATCATTTAAATGGTCTCTGTTTTGTAAATAAAGTTAGTAAGCTAAGTTTGGACATGGCTACTAAGCGCCGCAAGAAGTTTTTGAAAAGGAAATAATAATGGCAATTGAAGATAACAGTGCAATCAATTCTATTCTAGAACGTGCATTTCGTTTAGCGTTACATAAAGAACACGAGTATGTAACTTTAGAGCATTTAACTTTAGTATTGTTAGAGCATAAAGACATTGCTGATTATTTGCACCTAATGGGCGTAAGCTCACAACCAGTTATTGAAGATATTAATAACTTTTTAAATGACCAGGATTATTTAATCGTAAGTGGCCTTACAAAGCCACGTAAAACGCAAACTCTGGAACGAGCATTTAATCGTGCATTTACGCAGGCATTATTTAACGGCCGGGCAGGAATCGCTCCGCAAGATATGATGTTAAGTATTCTTAGTGAAAAGAACAGCCATGCTTGTTTTTATTTGTCACATCACGGAATTACAAAAGAGACCTTTCTCGACGCTATTGCTAAAACTAATAAGCCCGGGGGCAAAGGAGCTCAAGCTGAGAAGTTACTCAACGAGTATTGCTTGAACCTTAATGAAGAATCAAAAGAAGGTCGTATAGATCCTTTAATTGGACGTAATGAAGAAGTGGGCAAGCTCAGTCAAATCCTTGCTCGTCGTAAAAAACGTAATGCTATTCTAGTAGGCGATCCAGGTGTAGGTAAAACGCATATTGTAGAGGGTCTTGCTCGTAGAATTGTAGAAGGACAAATTCCTAATACGCTAAAAGACAGTATCATCTATAGTTTAGATATGGGCAGTCTAATGGCGGGCACTAAGTATCGCGGAGATTTCGAAGAACGTATTAAGCAAGTTATCGATATTTTAGAAAGTCGAGACAATGCAATCTTGTTCATTGACGAAATTCATACCATTGTAGGTGCAGGTGCCGCGGGATCTAGTAACACAGACATGGCTAACTTAATTAAGCCTGCATTGACAAGAGGTCGTATACAAATCATCGGTAGCACTACCTACGAAGAATACAGAGAAACTATCGAGCCAGAACGTGCTCTAGCTCGTCGTTTTACTAAGTTAGACGTAGAAGAAATGGATGCGGAATCATGTAAAGCCATGCTACATGCTATTATGCCAGAGTATGAAAAGTTCCACGAAATCGAAGTTCAAACTGAAGCTATTGATGCTGTCGTTGATTTGACTGTTAAGCACATGCACGATAAGTTCCTTCCGGACAAGGCTATTGATGTTTTAGATAGCGCCATGGCCTTGCTTAAAGTTACACAACGAGATAAGTTTCTAACTCTAGAAGATGTTAAGTTAGAAATTAGCAAACAAGCTAAAGTTCCAGTCGAGCAACTAAACACTAGACAAGAACAAGTTAATTACAACTACGAAGATCGTATCAAAGCTAAGGTATTTGGACAAAATCAAGCAGTTGATACATTACTCGACAGTGTGTATATTTCCAAGGCTGGTTTGAAAGAACTTAACAAAACGATGGGTAATTACTTATTTGTTGGTCCCACTGGTGTTGGTAAAACAGAATTAGCACAACAACTTTCAGAGTGCTTGAATATGACGTTACTTCGTTATGATATGGGCGAATACATGGAAAGTCACAAGGTTGCTAGTCTGATTGGTGCGCCGCCAGGATATGTCGGCTATGGCGAAGGCGGCGCCGGCGCAGGTAAACTTATCAATGACTTGGAACAAAACCCCAGCGCCATTTTATTACTAGACGAAGTCGAAAAAGCTCATCCCGATGTTCTTAACATTTTGCTAGGCGTTATGGATAACGGTATGCTTACTAGCAGTAACGGCAAGACTGTTAGTTGCCGTAATGTTATTCTTATTATGACCAGTAACTTAGGTGCTCGTGATGGCGAACGTGCTAAAATTGGTTTTGATAATAGCCCAAATAACAGCGCAAGTAAGGATGCAGTTAACAAGCATTTCACTCCTGAATTCCGTAATCGTTTAGATGCCATTGTAGAGTTTAATAAGCTAACAAAGCAACAAGTTCGTCCTATTGCAATGAAGTTCATAAACGAATTAAACACATTGTTGTCGGAAAAGAACATTCAAATTAGTATAGATGACCGTGCTCTTGATAAACTAGTTGACGATGGCTTTGACGAAAAGATGGGCGCAAGACCTATGAAACGCCTAATCTCTGAAAAGATTAAAAAGCCTTTAAGTAAGAAGATTGTATTTGATAATCTACAAAATTGTAACATGATTGTATATCACAATGGAACCGACTACGAACTTCGATGACGTTTCCATCCCGCCGGGATGTAAAGTAAAATACATACAAAAAATGTATTATGGAAAATACATTTATAAGCTGTCTTTTGAAATTGACAAATCAAAATTGATTAAAAATCAAAATCAAAAGACAGGCTATTATACTTGGAATTCTCATAGATACACTATGTATACTAACAAAGCTGTCCTGGTAAAAACATTACTAGATCAAATTAAAAAAACAGTTGTCGACGATGAGTATAGATTGCGGGCAGAGGGCTTTGGTATTAATATTTTTACTAACAGCGAAGAAAACGTCAAAATGTTGTTGACTAAGTTATCTACTAGAATTGTAGAATTTTATCAGCCATTAAATGACAAGCATATTGACATCATTGACAAGCATCGTAAAGTTATCGTCAGAAACAGCCTCTTTGAAAAGGATTTCAAATTTAAAATTTATATGAAATACGATTATAAAATGAGGGAAACACGATACTTAGAAATTAAAGAATTTGCAGATTCTTTAGAAGCAGGATCCTGGGATGCTAATTATTGGATGAAGCGATTTTGGCATACTCATTCTTCATCGAATAGAATAGGATATACCATAGCTTTATACCTTAAGGACTCTTCAGATCTCATGATGTTTCAGCTAAGATTTAATGATCAAATTGAAAAAATAGAAGAAGCAGTGTTATTATCCGACCTGCAAAGTTAAGAAATTAACTGATTATATTAAGGCGCAATTTCGGTTGCGCCTTTTATTTTGGCTAAATATTAACAACGGAGAACAACATGGCAAAGATCGTAGAAGACATACTAATCATGAAATTTAGCAGGATTGTTAAGGACAACGACACTGATCCTGATTCTGCTGTAACGGCAGAAAATGCAGCCGCATTAGAACAAGTAGCACAAGAGTTAGTTGGACAATCTGTTATTGTAGAGGTAACATATGGCAACTAATATGAGCACTGTTACCATGATGGTCGGTAACAGTGAAATGGATCAATTAAGTGATGCAGTTCGAGGCGATGGCTATTACGGTTATCGCGAAGGATTCCACACGATGGCTATACAATTTAATAACTTCCTAGGAAGAATACAAATTGAAGCTACTTTAGAATTAGATCCTAACGAAGCTGATTGGTTCCCAATTTGGTTAACTCCTAGCCACGCATATAGGGAATATAATACAGCAAAAAATGGCACAGAAGCATTTAGTTTCAGAGGCAATTTTGTGCTAGTTAGATTTAGAAAAGAGCGTAGTTATTTGAATACAACATCATCAGTAGGTGATATTACCAAAGTTATGTTGAGTATATAAGCATATGGCAATTTATGTAGATAATTTGGGCGATAGCAATCTCCCAGTAACATTAAACAATCCTCAAGAAGGTGAAGCACTTGTATGGGATCAAGCTGCCGGGGCATTTGTTAATGCACCAAATAGCGCCAGTGCAGAAGTTATTCAGGATACTGTAGCAGACATGCTAGAAGTTGATCCAGATGGCAGTCAACTAAGTTTGAGACTGGTAAGCTCATATGATGATGCAACCGGCAAGTTAACATTTAACGTTGTTGCAGATGGCGGAGTAGCTGGCAGCGTCGGTGGCGTAGCAGTTAAAGAAAACGGTGCGTTACGAGGAACAGCAACAGCATTAGATTTTGTCGGTGCTAGCGTAAGTTTTGCAGGCGGTGTAGCAACCATATCAGGTATACTTGATAGCATTGGTATTAAACATACTGGTGTTAGCGTGGGTGATGTTCAGAACTTTGACTTCCATGGTTTTGATTTAACTGTTAATGGCGATACTGTTACTATTATGTCAGCTGACTTGTCAACATTTGCAACAAAATCTTATGTCGACGATGCTATAGCAGCCAGCGGTGGTGGATCTGGTGGTGGAACATATACATTACCTACAGCAACAACTAGCGTATTGGGTGGTGTTAAAGTAGACGGTTCTACTATTACAATCAGCAACGGAGTTATCAGCGCAGTAGGTGGCGGATCTGGTGGTGGAATTACATTAAGTGATGTTGGTACATACTTGTCTAACAACGGTTATGCTACACAAACTTATGTTCAAGGACAAGTATCTAATTTAATTAACGGCAGTCCTGCTGTCCTTGATACTCTAAACGAAATTGCAACAGCCTTAAGCAACGATCCTAATTTTGCTTCTACAATTACAACAGGTTTAGCTGGTAAACTAAGTTTAACTGGCGGCACAATGACTGGCACATTAACATTGTCAGGTGCACCAACTAATAACTTAGATGCTGCCACAAAAGGATATGTAGACCAAAAGGTCGCTACAAGTATTGCTAGTTTACCTCCTACTATTGTAGAATTGGATGATTTAACAGATGTAGATACTACTGGTGTAGCAAGCGGACAAATTTTAGGGTGGAATGGCTCAACATGGGTACCGGTTAACAACAGTGGCACAAAAGGTGATACTGGTGCAACTGGTCCGCAAGGTCCTGCAGGTTTAAGTATTACTAGTGCTTCTGTTAGCGTAACAGGTAGATTGCTAGTTACACTAAGCAATGGTTCTATAGTAGACGCCGGCAGTGTAGCAGGTATTAGTAGTGCCGCAGTTTCCGGCACAGATTTAATTTTAACTAAACAAGACGGTTCAACAATTAATGCAGGTAGCATTGTAGGTCCAAAAGGTGACAAAGGTGATACAGGTGCCGCAGGTGCTACTGGTGCTACAGGCCCTGCAGGTAATGGATTATACAGTGCCGTAGTTGACGGCGGCGGCAATTTAATTATTACATTAGATGATGCTACAACAATCAATGCAGGTAGCACAGTTGGTCCACAAGGTCCACAGGGTAGTCAAGGTCCTGCAGGACGTAGTATTGCTAACGGTGGTGTAGTTGTTGATGAAAGTGGATATTTACAAGTTACATTAACTGACGGTAGCACAATTAATGCTGGTTATGTAGTTGGTCCGCAAGGAAGCACAGGTGCTACAGGTGCTACAGGCGCAACTGGTGCAAAAGGTGATAAGGGCGATACAGGCGATACAGGGCCGCAAGGAACTAGCTATACTATCAACGGAACAAGCGGCAGCGTTCAAATCTACGGGTTGTCTAGCACAACTCAACCAGGATATAACTTCGAAGTTGATTTATCTAACAAGGCTAACAAACTTACAACAGCCAGAAATATTAGCTTAACTGGTAAAGTTACTGGTTTAACTAGTTTCGATGGTAGTGGTAACGTAAGTATTACTACTGCTCTAAGCGGTGTGACTACTAACGATGTAAGTGAAGGCACAAACAAATATTATACAGACGCTCGTGCAAGACTTGCGATAACCTCTATCAGCGATAGTAGCATTACTAGCTTAATCAGCTATGATGACACAACTGGTCAAATTAAGTATCGTGCTAACACTAGCTATATTACAGAAGGTAGTAACTTATACTTTACTAATACTCGTGCAGATGCTCGTGCAGATGTTAGAATTGCGGCATCGAGTATTAATGCATTAGCAGACGTTGATACTGTTACAACAACTCCAACAAACGGACAAGTATTGACTTGGACTGGCAGTGCATGGACTCCTACAACAGTAAGTGGAGGCAGCGGAGCAGTATCTAGTGTTAACAGTAAGACTGGATCTGTTGTTTTAAGCACAGACGATATTACCGAAGGAACAAGTAATTTATACTTTACTAACTCTCGTTGGGATACTCGTTTAGCGGCTAAAACCACAGACAACCTGAGCGAAGGTTCTACTAACAAATACTTTAGTAACACATTGGCTCGCAATGCGCTGGCAGCAGGTACAGGTCTAAGCTATAACAGCTCAACTGGTACATTTAGTATCAATGCTAGCACAGACAATGTCTCAGAAGGTAGTTCAAACTTATATTATACTAGCACACGTTTTGATACACGTTTAGGTCAAAGTAATCTAAATCAACTAGCGGACGTTGCTGACACTACTCCAACAACAGGTCAAGCACTTGTTTGGAACGGTAGCACATGGGCACCTAGCACAGTAAGCGGAGGTGGTGGAGGTGGTGGAACTGCTAGCGGAATCTTTAGAGCAGCCGTTCAAGTTGAATATGATGCTAGCGGTAACTTATCAAGTGTTAGCGTATTAAACGGCGGCATTAGCGCGGTAATTGCTACAGCAACATCAACAGCTTGTACCGTAACATTTACATTTACAGGCAGTGTATGTGCTCCATTAAACACACAGGTTTATGGTTATCAACGAGCAACTAACTCTTATGTAGTTACTGGCGTTACAAGTAGCTTTACCGCAGGTAGAACAATGGCCGGCGGCGGCACAAGCGGCAGTCCAAGTGCATTTAGTGCATTTGACCCAAGCGTTAACACAATGACTATTGGTTTAACAAAAGCAATTACAGGTGCAAGTGCTGGTGTCGGGCAGACAACACATTGCGTAATTCAATTCTTGTTAAGCAGTGATTAAAGGATAAAAATGACAATTAATGCTTGGAAAACCAGCTTCATTGGATTAAACAAACCGGCAAAGGTGCTTTCGGGCACCGCCGATACTGTAACATCTGTAAGCCTTTGGCCGTATGCTAATAGTGCAGACGATCCTTATTGGAGCGGTGGTGCAAACCCACAGTTTTATAAGTGGCAAGTATCTTTTACTGTCGCTGAAAGAAACCATGGTAGCAATTTAACACGAACTCCTTTCAAATTTGATGCTCAAGACATCGAAGTAGGTGACTTTGTAGCAGGTGCTCAAGACGGTAAAGTCTTACAGATTACAAGTATACTAAGCAAAACAAACAGCGAAGTTGTTGCTATTGTCGAAGATAGATTGCGTTACAATACTTTCCGAGATCCAGCCGGACTAGGTTTGTTTAATACTCCTGGTCCTGTTGTATTTTTCCAAATTAACGAATTAGGTTTCCCAATGCTAGATCCGCTTCCTAGTGAAGCATCTGCAGATTTCTTCACTAACGTAATGAGTAGGTTCCAATACATGAACCCACTAACAAATTACTTGTTAGAGAAAACAAATCACGGCTTTGAACAAGGTGACGCAGTTTGTATAGAAGAAGGTGAGTTTGCATTAAGTAATCCAGGAAACATTGGACGCTTTATAGGCACAGTAGTTTATCCAGGCCCGGGTCCTGATCAATTTATTCTACGTCCTGCTAACGGTATCATTGACTTTGTTCCGGGATTACCGGGCAATGTAGGTGATTACTTATATCCAAGTCTAGACGGTAGCGGTGATTTAACTACTAACGATAACAGTCGACGTCCTATATACATGAAAATTGCCGATGCTATCACAACTTCTACAACAGGCACTGGTATTGATCCTATAGGAACAGATGGCGACATTGTTGAAATTAACAGAACTCAGATTACATTAGGATCAGGCAATGGATTCTACTCATTGGACGATGCAGTGGAACAAATTAACGCAGAAACTGCTAGCCATAAAGTAACCGCTGTCAAAGTAGGTGCTGCCACAGAAACTGCAAGTGATATCGCTGGCCTAGGCAGTGCGTATGGCATTGTTGCTGGCTATACTCCTTTTAGTGCAACGATCAACAGTGTTACAGTTAACTTTACAACCACTACAAGCGGCGCGGCCGCATACGGTGACACCGCAGTTGCAGATGTAAACGATATGGTAGCTGATATTAATGCCGCAAAAATTACAGACATTACAGCAGAAGTTGTCGACGGTAGCATTATAAAATTAAGACATAGTGCAGGTGGAACTATTATTATCGTAAACACAAGTCCAGACGCAAATGGAAATAATTTTGCTGGTGCTGGATCTGTGTCTAGCCTACCAGAAGAAACGCTAGCCAACACATTAACATTTGCATTAAGATTATTAAGAGAAGATGGCGGCCCGTTAACTATTAGAGACTTTGCAGGAACTTTCTTAGATACAGCAGGTGTTATTAGCGGACAAAACGGACGATATGCACTAGGCTTAAACATCGAACAAGGTCTACGCTCTAGCGCAACTACAGTAGTTGCAGATATGACTGGGCGTGATGCTCTAAATGCCCTAGTCGGTGATCAATGCTACGTTATTGATGCAGGTAACGGAGAATGGGCAACATTTACATATGACGGAAGTCAATGGATTACTGTCGGAAGCCAAAGAAGCACAGCAGTTGATGCAAGAACATTAGTATTAGATGTGGACTTATCTACAACATCAGGCGAACAAAGTATAGGATTTATAACAGCAGATAGAACAATTATAAGCGTTAAGATCTTAGTTGTTTCCCCGGGTCCTGATGATGCTTCTGTAAGGGTAGGGGTAAGAAACAATTTAGCAGCCTTAGTAGATTCATCAGATTCTATACTATCGCAAACAGGACAATATTCTGTAGAAACTACTTATAGGACAACAACCTATAAGGAAATTTTAGCAGATGTTATTAACCCAACGCCAGGTCCTGGACAATTTACAATTATATTAACATACATTTAAGGAGATACTATGCCTAAGTTAGATGAAGAAGATTTCGTTGATCCAGGTAATTTACCACAAATAGCAGGACCTAAAAATCCTCCGCCAGCTGGTTTATCTAGTGCAGGTGGATTTGGTGCACCAGCACAAAGTTATGGTGCTAGCAGTTACGGGGGCGGCTTTGGTTCTGCGCCGGCGGCACCTGCACAATTAGATCGTAACGCTGGTGGCGCAAACGCGGCACAGGGTGCTGATGTTTTAGTTAAACTAGACAAAGAAAGCGAAGATTGGATTAACAAAAAATGGCGTCCAGTTATGGGATGGGTTTACATGGCTACCTGTACCGCAGACTTTGTTT
>JACCDO010237418.1_pt1 | contig 17114 bp, 21 predicted proteins | sample 7446101 | NCBI WGS metagenome assembly JACCDO01 (sample SAMN15323440, study PRJNA562643) | freshwater metagenome | isolation source: river surface water | place: USA:Blue River Watershed | collected 2017-08-16 | reverse complement strand
TTATTATTATTAGAAATATCATTAGATATGCTTCCTTCGCCTTCATAAAATCCAGAAAACCATATTTTAATTTGTTCTTCATTCATAATTTAAATATATATTAAACCATCTTTAAATCTCTTTTATTTAAACAAAAAGCATCCAATTAAAACAACTTTGAATAAGTCTGGTATAATATGTTTATCATTTTTGTCAGTAGCTTGGTTTTTGAGATAGTTTAACACTGATATGATATGAAGAAATTGAAAAAATATTAATAAAGAAATACATTCCTTATTAAACAATTTGTTTTCTATTATGATTATTAGTATCTGAAAATAAGCATACATACTACCGATAGTATCTAATATTATAACTCTGTTTGTAGTTTGTAAAGAGGATTTAGATTCATAATAAGGCATCTTACTTCCAAATTCAACAATCAATAATATAATAATAATCTTATAAACAGGCTTTATTTCACTTAAGAAGATTAATGTTGTTATAATTAATCTTATAAAAAAGTATAGATAAAAGGTTTCCATCTTTTATCTATATACTTAGATTAATCAAAAAATTATTTTACAACAGTATGATGTTTTCTACACTTTGGTTTATATATATCACCAGTTCCAACAAGGGTTTGTTCTTTACTCTTTATACATCTTTCTGTAAAAGGTGCATCTGCTCCGCAGTCTACACATAAAGCTGTTAAGTGTTGTATGTAGTCGCATTTAGGTATAAGTTTGCTTACAGATTCAAATGGTTCTAACTTATAATCACTATTTAAACCAGCACATACTATATGTTTACCTTTAGAAGACCAATAATCAACAAAACTATCAATTCCTTTAAAGAACTGAACTTCGTCTATAATAAAGGCATCAAAAGTATGTAAAATACAACTGTCTAAATCATTTAAAGAAGATACTGTAACGTGTTGTCCTGAACTTGTTTTACCGTCATGTGTAGCTAATTTTCCTTCTTTAGTATATCTAGTATCAAAAGAGTGATTAATACACAAGTACTTTTTGTTTGTAATTTGAAACTTCTTTTCATATGTTAAAAGTGTGGTTGTTTTACCACTAAACATAGGTCCAAATACTAATTCTACGCTCATTTTTTATACTTAAATATAATAAATAAAATGTTTAAATCAATTTAAACATTTTATTTATTTGATTACTCTGTCTTAGACCTCAAACACTTCGTGGGAGGTATAATAACTACTTTCTACTCTTAAAAACTAAGCTATATCTATCCTCTCTTTTATATTCTTCATTTTCATGTTTATCTACAAGTCTTTTACTTATAGCTCTTTGAAACTTAAATGTAGAGTCTTGTAATAAGAACATACTTCTTCTTGGAAGCATAATTGGAATTTGTTTTTTTAGTTTTATATCTATAAACACCATTTCAATGTCACTTCCAAGATTAATAACGACAATACATGGATTATAATATTTTGAATCTTCTTTCTCAGGAGCCATACCATCTCCTGCTTTTATCTTTCCAAATGTAAAATCGTTAAGTTTATATGAAAGCTCCTGATTAAATTCACCTGCAATACACTTCATTATTTGTTTTACCTCAATATCTTTCTTATTATTTATAAGATTTATAATATGGCTTTCAGTTTCTTCATTAACTACGTTTGCAATTAATTTTAGTTCGTCTGGAAAGGTATTTATATTATATGTAAACCCTCCTACACCTACAAATTTCCCTGAATAACGAGAATATGGTTTAACTTCCATCTTTATATATAATAGAAGATAAAAAACATTTTATTATCTACTTTAAATAATAAAATGTGTTATACTGCTGATAAGTCTATTTATGCCTTTATTGTTGGTTCTTCTATATCTCTTTATCTTTTTAATCAAACAAGTAGCGACCTTAAAGTTATAGGAGGATTTTTCTTTTTTGTTTCTTTTATGCAACTGTTTGACTATATATTCTGGACTACAAAGAATATTGAAACCAATAGATTAACAACGAAAATAGCCTGTATATTTAATCATCTTCAACCTCTTGTTTTAGCATACTTAATAATAAAATATAAAGGAGTGTTGTCTCCTGAATTAAACAAATTAGTCTTATTATATGGGTTAGTTATTACCGTTTATACGGTTTCAAATTGGAAGTCTTTAGATACTACAGTTGTAACAAAAGAATCATCTCCAAGTTTAGACTGGAAATGGAATCATTGGAAATATGCCGGGGGTGTATATATTTTGTTTTTAATAGCTTTGATGACCTTGTTTTTTTATAATACAAATTATCCTTATAATTATGTATCTATGATTTTAGTTTTTATAAGCTTCTTGTTTAGCTATTATAAGTATCAAATACAAAAATCAACCGGTAGATTTTGGTGTTATTTTGCAGCTTATGCTCCTGCTATATTTTTAGTTTTGAAAAGATAAAAAAAACATTTTATTATCTATTTTAAATAATAAAATGTGTTGGTCAGCAAGAGTAAGTATATTGTCATTTCTTATTGGAATGACAGTAAGTTATACTTTAATAAAAAGAAATAGACCTTATGATAAAGCACTTGCTATATTAATAAGTTTTTATTCTTTTATTCAATTCTGCGAATTTCTTATGTGGAAATCACTTGAAGGAGAAAAATATGGGTTTTCTTCACCAGAAGAACTAAATTTATTTGCTACGAAGATGGCATACTTGAACCTTTACTCTCACGGTTTTGCAATGGGTTATGGAATATATTTAGAAACAGGGAAAGATTTACCTATGAAACTTGGTTTATTAATTTTCTTAATAGGGTTGGTAACAATGCCTAAAATAGATAAAATAAGTAGACCTACTCCAAAATCAAATTGTCATCTTGTTTGGAAGTTTGATAATAGATTTTATGTTCCTATTTCTTTACTTATAATTTGGAGTTTATATACATATACAAATATTAAGTATACAGGTATAGCTATATTATTTTATATCATCACCTATATTCTATCTTATACTCAAGGAGAAGGATCTGCGAGTTATTGGTGCTGGATAAGTGCAGCTTTAAGTTTTTACCCGTTACTTAGGTAACGGGATGAACGAAGTGAATACCCTCTTTTACGTTAGTTATTCAAACTTAGCTCTCATCAAAGCTATATCTTCAGCTGTCATTCCTTTCTTAATACCATATCTTTCTAATTCTTCTTTTGATGCTTTTACCGCTTCAAAAGAGTGTGATTTACTTGAAAACATATCTTCTTTTTTAATATTTTTAAGTTTTTCTTCAGTCATTGTATAAGCATTACCAGCTACTTCAAACTCATCATCATCTGCTGAGTGATCCATAAATAATTTTTTCTTGTTAGCTCCTTTTGCACGAGATTGTTCCGCATTAACTTTAGCCTTATCTGAGATGAAAGCCTCTTGTTCACGTTGCATAGCCATAGCACGATCTAATATAGACATTTTAATTTTATATTCTTATAATTATCTATTTAAATTATAAAAATATTAAATTAAAATGTCTGATAGTATAGTTAACTCTGTTGTTAATAAATTCTTATCCCGTAGCGAACTCGGTATTAAGAAATATGGGACAACTCTTGACAGGGATGACCTCTCAACAGTTGATTGGATTACTCACGCTCAAGAAGAACTTATGGACGGTATTCTTTATCTTGAAAAATTAAAACAAATTGAACAATGTAAAAAAATACGTGAAACTACACCAACTCATATCTGCACTGAGGACAAGTAGTATGTTCTTTTAACCACTTATCTATACAATCCTTATGATATATGTGTTTACACCTTAAGACTACACACTCTTTGTTATTTTCTTCATAACAGACACTGCATTCTTCACTTAAAGATATTATTTTATATACACTTCTCTTACATATACTCTTTACCACCACAAACACCCAATATAATGAAGAAAATATGTATATAAGATATATTGTAAATATATCGTTTAAATCTTGTATAGATATTAGATAATATGTATATAAGCCAAAGGTTAAAATGTTAATTATAAAATTAATATAATAAATAATTTTATAGTCTCTTTCAAACCTCTTATATATTGTTAAATATAATACTGATAAAATAAATTGTATACCTAAACTTAATAGTATAATCGTTGGGATTGAACTTGTTAATATTTTATTTATATTAAACAAAAAAAACAATAAACAAAACCCTATTAATCCAGAGTTTATAACACCATTAAGAATAATGTTTTTATCCATCATACAACTGATATATAACGTAACGTTTCTTTATATTTAAAGTGTTCTTTCTTTAAAATAGAAATAATGGTTAAGGTCAAGAATGATAAGGATAATAAATATGTCAAATATGATGGGTCTTTGAAAAGGTCTTTATGTGTTACTTTGAATGAATAAATATAGTTTGGTATAGCCCATATTGCAATGTTTAAATAAAAATATAAACATATATTATAAGCTATACATACATAGTATAACCTCCTAAAATTTATAACTGACAATGTTCTTCTGTTAAAAAAATATACTGTTAACATACTTAAAGACACCGTTACGTAATTTGAAAACATAGCAGGATATTGTGAGATACTATTGAACTCATTGTATACGAGTGTATGATATAATAACATAAATATATGAATTATACCTAAAGCATAATATCCTTTTATTAATGGATCCATTTTTGTATGATTCTATCTTATAAATTTTAGATAAAATCAATTAATTCAACTTTAAAGAAGGCTCTATATTTTATTAAATGTGTGGAATATATGGTTATTTATCATCTAATCAAAACAATATTACAGATTTAGTTCAGGCGGGTTATTCTTCTAAAAATAGAGGTCCAGAAAGAACAATTACACATCATACTGAAGACATGTTTCTTATGTTTCACCGTTTAGCTATTATGAACCCTTCTCCTCTTTTAGATCAATCTCATATTTATAAATCAAACGATGAGATTGATACTTACTATTATATAATGTGTAATGGTGAAATATATAACTATGAAACGCTTTGTAAAAGATTCTTAGATGTAATTACTCCAAACGATACTTCTTGTATTTACCCTTTATTTCAAACATTTGATTATGATTTCAAAAAATTAAACAATGAACTAAATGGTGAATATGCATTAGTTATACTAAAGGTTGTTAACAACAAGTTAAGTGACTGTTGGATGTCTACGGATCCTTACTCTGTTAGACCTCTTTTTATATGTTCTGATAAGGATTATGTTGTATTTTCAAGTTTGCTTTTAGGTATAAGTAAATCTCCTAATATTGATAAAACTAAAGTAAGAAGGCTTGGAGGAGGTGATATGTTACATTTTATTTTTAAAGATAAATGTGTATATAGCGAATATAGTAGTTCATATCAAAACGATATATCACAAGTAGGTTTATTAAATCCTTTGACCAAAATAGATGAAATTAAACCTCAACTTATTTTCAGTTTAGAAGCAGCTATAATAAGAAGATTAAATAGTGATAGACCTATTGGTTGTTTATTAAGCGGAGGTCTTGATAGTAGTTTAGTTGCAGCTATTGCTTGTAGAGAATTAAAAGAAAGAGGACAAAAATTAAGAACCTTTAGTATAGGTATGACTGGAGGAACTGATTTACATTATGCGAGAATGGTTGCAGACTATATTGAAAGTGATCATACAGAAGTTATATTTACTCCTGAAGAGGGATTAAGCGTTATTGAAGATGTTATTAAAACTACTGAAACTTTTGATATAACAACAATAAGAGCTAGCGTGGGGCAATATCTCCTTGCAAAATGGATAAGTCAAAATACTGATATTAAAGTTATATTAAACGGAGATGGTGCTGATGAATGTCAAATGGGTTATCTCTATAATTATTATTCTCCTTCTCATATAGAATCTCATAAAGATTGTATTCGTCTTCTTGATGAAATACATTTATACGATGGATTAAGGGTTGACAGATGTATCAGTAGATGGGGATTAGAAGCGAGAGTTCCTTACTTGGATAAAAGCTTTGCTAATTTATGTAAAAGAATTCATCCTAAGTTAAAGATGCCTTCAAAAGAAGAAGGTAAAATAGAAAAATGGTTAATCAGAAATGCTTTTAGTAAATATCTTGAGATACCTCATGAAGTTTTATGGAGAGTTAAAGAAGCTTTCTCTGATGGAGTATCTAAGAAAGAAAAAAGTTGGTATAAGATCATAGAAGAAGAGGTTCAAGATAAAGGTGTTCATAAAGAGTATACACATTGTCCTCCTATAAGCAATGAAAGTAGATGGTATAGAGAAGTGTTTGAAAGAGAATTTGGAGAAGATGTTGTCTGTGTTATACCTCATTTTTGGATGCCTAAATGGATAGAAAGCAATGACCCTTCTGCAAGAACTCTTAGTGTTTATAAATAAAAATAACAGGATAATCATAAATTAAATAAAAAAAAAATATTTTTCTTTTACAATATTTAAAATATACAATGGCTAAAAGATCATATCGTAAAAAATCTGGTAGAAAATCTTCAAGACGTTCTGCAAAAAGACACTCCAAGAGACATTCTAAACGTACTAAACGTTCTAAGAGATCCAAGCGTTCTAAGAGAAGAAGATCCGGTAAAAAACACCACAAAAAGACTGCTTCTTCCCGTGGTTCTTCAAGATCCTCTCGTAAACGTTCTAAGAGATCCAAGAGAAGAAGATCTGGTAGAAAATCAGGTAAACGTTCTAAGAGATCTAAACGTTCTAAGAGATCTAAACGTTCTAAGAGATCTAAACGTTCTAAGAGATCTAAACGTTCTAAGAGATCTAAACGTTCTAAGAGATCCAAGCGTTCTAAGAGATCCAAGCGTTCTAAGAGATCTAAGCGTTCTAAGAGATCTAAACGTTCTAAGAGAAGAAGATCTGGTAGAAAACACTAAATAAATAGTTAATTTTTATAATATTTTTTTATTATAAAAATAATAAGATAAAATGAAGAAGTATTGCTTACTTGAAGGAGTCGTTCACTACTTACGTAAATTAGTATTTATAGAAAGACTTGAAAGATGTAGTGTGCTATATGAAGTTGATTATAAGAATGATAGTATTTACCTTGAATATGACATTAGAAAAGAAAATATAGGTTTCGAAGAAGATGGGAGACAAAGATGTGATTCTGAAAATTATCATTATATAGTTCACACACACCCTAAATCAGAATACTCTTATCCAAGTGTTGAAGACATCTGGAGACTTGTAGAAGAACCTGCTATTAAACTATCAGTTATAGCTACAACCTGGGGTATCTATACCTTAAAACAAAAAGAAAAATTTAGAGGAATGGACTTTTTAAATAATTTAAAAAACCATAAACCAGGGTATGAAAAAGAATTTAAAAGTTGGATAGATGTTGAATTATACGAAGGTATAGGTAAATTACAAGATAGAAAAAAGACTATAAATATAAACGACCATACATTAACAGTGGTTGAATACCAGGATGTAAATCTTTTTTTAAATAATATAAGTAATAATTTAGATATTGAAATTAAGTTGCATCCATGGCAAATAATAAAGTTTTCAACTTAAAAAACAATTATAAAAATTATTTTTTTTTCTTTCTATTATTTAAAAACAAAATGGCTAAAAAATCATATCGTAAGAAATCTGGTAAACGTTCTAAACGTTCTCCACGTAAAGGTTCAAGAAAATCAGGTAGACGTACCAAAAGACGTTCTGGTCGTAAATCAGCAAGACGTGTAAGAGCTGGTTCTCGTAAAATTAAGAACTCCCCTTGTGCTAAATATAAAAAAGACGAATGTGGTTCAGTTGATCCAAACTGTGGTTGGGTAAAGAAGAGAGGTTGTTCTCGTAAACGTGGTGCAGCTACTAGAGGTGCTGTTTATGAAGGTCCATCTTTTAATCCAACTTATGAACCTGAAATGGCTGGCCCAATGATGCGTGTTAGAAGAAAAAGACACTCTCGTAGATAAATTAATTTTTTAAGGTTAAATTAAACTTAAAAAATTACTGAATTATACAACAACTTTTAGGAGCTTTAACAATCTCAGATAATTCTTTTAATTCTTCTTTTGTTAATTTATTTAATTCTTGAGCTGTTTGTATAGCTACATTTTTAATATCTTCAACCTTCTCTTCTGCAACTTTTACTTCTTCTTGAACTTGTTTTGTTACTTCTTCAACCTTCTCTTCTGCAACTTTTACTTCTTCTTGAACTTGTTTTGTTACTTCTTCAACCTTTTCTTCAGCAACTTTTACTTCTTCTTGAACTTGATTGGTTACTTCTTCAACTTTCTCTTCAGCAACTTTTACTTCTTCTTGAACTTTCTCTTCAACAGCTTCAATATCCTCATTAATTTCTTCCATCTTTTCAACAGGTAAAACTTCTTTTCTTTCTCCCCTTGCTGTCATAGGAACGTCTAATACAACGGAACTACCGTCTTCATCAACAAATTTAATTTTATTTAATGGATCCATTTTAATATATAAAAAAGATAATTTTAAATTAATCTTCATCATCAGAATAATCAGCCCAACTCTTTTTAACCGGTTCTACTTTCTTTTGAGGTAATAAACTCTTATTAATTTCTATATTTATTTCAGGGTAATATTTAACCATATTTTGTTTGTTAGTTTCATTAATAACTTTAACGTTCTTAAATACCCACATTGGTATAGCCATTTTACCAGGAGCTTGTGTATTAATTGTTCCTATAATTTTACCTCCAATGAAACCTTCAATAAATAGTATTATTAATTCACATACATTTGGCATATTCTTAGTATCGGTTATGTGCATAACTAAATAACCATCTTTTGAAAGTTTTGAAAATGCATTCTTAAGGCTTCTAAATAAGAAGTTAACACACCAATTTATAAACGTAGGATATTGAACTATTGACTGTGTTTTATCTTCTGAATATACTTCAAAATCAAAGTAAGGAGGACTTGTAAAAACTAAATCTACATCTTCTTTAATATAACTTAAATCAGCAGTTTCAAATGGAGCTGTTTTTACACCAAAATTAGCTCTATTATCACCAGCTAAAGTATCAATTATATTTTTATACCCTTGTGTTAAACTTGTATTTGGGTCATAACCAAAGTATTTAACATCATAATCAACAGTTTGAGAATAAGCTATTGCAGATATTAACCTATCACCCCACCCTGAACTCATATCAAGTATTACCTTTGGTTTAAATATGTCATAAACAGTTTTAGCAACAGTTGTTTTAAATAATGTAGCTTCAGGGCATAGTGAAAACATAGCTTCTCTCATTGTATAATTAGTCAAATCTTCACCTTTACTATAAACATGTTTTATAACATTTTTAATATTTTTATTCCAATATTCTATAGGTGATAAACACTCTTCAGTTTTTCCTTTACAAACCTTTGCCTGCATTCTTGCCTCTTCCGTAAAAAAGTTAGTTATCATATCAATATTGTAATCTTCTTTATTAGTTAATATTATAACTATGTTTTCTTCAGATTTTATTGAAGGTATCTTATAGGCTTCTTTAAAGACATAAAGACTTGGAGTATTTTTTATAATTTTAAATTTAGCATAACCTCTAAACAACCTGTCAACATCTGTTGAATACTCAACTTTAAAATTCTTAAGTTCAGAAAAATACGTATCAATAGGCTTCATAAAAGACTTCATATAAGGAAACCCGACTTTGTTATTTTTGAAAGCATTAACCAAATTATCAATAGATTCATCTCTTATAAGGTCTTTTAGTTCTTTAGAGGATATATTAATAGGTTTATTTTCTTTTATATCAAGATCATTATAGAAATTGCTATATTGAGCCTTTGTATTATTCTCTGTATCTTTAGTTATTTTAGAATCTTGATCTTCTTTATAATTGTTATATTCATATTTAACTTTTAGATTATCATCTAAACTTATTTTTCTCATTTTATAAGTTAACTGATCTTTATTATAACCTATATCTGTATATTTTTTCCACAGACTATAATAATACTTAGTTATACCTTTATCTCCTGGGAAAGATATACCATCTATTACTTTTTCAAAACCCGCGCTTTTCATAACTATATCAAGCTCAAGCTTATCCATATAAACATCATTATAATTTTGAAGATAATCTTGTCCTTGTTCATCAACTACAAATGCGTGTAATGAATGTTCTAAATCAATTAACATACCATCTTGACTATCCTCACAATTATGTTCTCTTATTAACAATAATCCATCAGTTTTAATAATACGATAAAGCTGAGAAAGTGTATATTTTTTATCTGGGATATGATGAAGGACTTGAAGACAAGTTATAAAATCGATAGAATCATTCTCAAACGGAAGATCGTTAGTCTTTAAATAACGGTAAGTTATATATTTTGCATACTCTTCTGTATGCTCTTTTCCAAGCCAGTTTTGAATATCTGTAACAAATGAATTCTCCTTTAAAAAACCAAGATTTTTAGCTATACTTGCACCTACATCTCCAATACCTCCTCCAAAATCTAAATATTTAATATTTTTAGGATTCTTGCTTTTAGTAACCTTATCAAAAACACCAGTTTTTAGTAATTCATTATATCTAAAAGCACCTTTGTCAAACCCTGTATCTTTTGGTGTAAACTGTTTATATAAACTGTTCAATTTCTTAAAAATATACATATCATTATTCCTTCCTCTTAAAAGGTTCTTAACAGGAGCTTCAACCTTTCTCATTATGAATTTATTATTGTGCCATACTGTCTTTAAAATAAGACTAAGAAGAGTATCTCTATCTCTTATAGAATTACATTGATTAAGCGTCCATACAGGGTAATATATAGTTTCTTTAGGTTCTATTTGTTTAGGTTGATTTAATACTACATTTTTAGGTTTAAATATTGGAGATTCTTCATAATATAAATACCCATATTTTTTATCAAAACACATATGATATGAAAAATAAAAAGCTTTAAGAATGCTATAATGACATCTTTTTACTTTATAAGCAATTTCTAAAACTGAAGTAGTCCATACTTTCATATCTTTATCTGACATAACTTTATTAAATGTTTGAAAGTATATTTCAGCGTTAAATACTACACGAAAAATTGATATTAACTTTTCGCTATTTAATTCTTCAATATAAGGATACATCAAAAAATTATTTATTTGAGGGTAAGCATAAAGATTATTATTTAATAATGGATTTACTTCTTGTAATGAATCATTTATATATTTATGATACTTTTGAATAAGCGTCTCTTCATATTTACTATCATATTTATCATCAATCTTAACACCTTCTTTCATACGATTAAAAATAAAACTTTTAAAAACAATATTTGTATTTATACTTTTACTTTTTATAGCAGAAGGCTCAAACGAAACCTGTAAAAACGTCTTAAGATATTCAGATATACTTTTCATATAATCAGTAAATGATGGAAACTGTGATAAAATAAGCTTGTCTATAATTCTATAAGAATTAATATATTGTATTTTACCTTCCAAAAACATATTTATTACACCTTCCCCAAAAGGCATAAGAATATCATAATTTACTTTACTATCAGACAATACTAGTTTATATAAAAGGTCTAAATATACTGTTTTTGTATTAAATGTCTCAGGATGAACTATTCCATTAATCATAAATGAAGGTGATTTTATAAATATAGGACTCATATTTATATTTGTTGTTATTACAGCGTCGTAACCATTATCTTGAGGTATATGATATGTATTAACATTATTTTCACCATAAGTTATGTAATAGCAAGTATTATCAATCTCCATATTCTCAACATTAATTAATGAGTTAAAAATATACATTAATAATGCAAATTGCTTAGGGTTAATAATGTTAATTTCTTTACTATCAAGAATTTCTTCTTTACTAAGAATAAAGTCATATTTTGTATTCAAGTATTCTTGAACAAATGTTGAAAGATCTGAGTTTACAGTAAACCCATTATTCCTAAGGATATTAATCGTAATATCTTCTTTTATATACATTTTAAATATAAAAGAAGAATAAAATTAAACTATTAAATCAATTAGTTTGAATCAGTGTAAAACATTGTTTTACACTGATTCAAACCCAACCTATTAATTAAGCAAACTAACCATCTCTTCAAAATCTGGAAATGATTTACTAAACGGCTTTACCTCTCCTCCTAATTCCTTGCATATTTTCAATCTCTCCATTGAGTGCTTCTTTATAGTTGACATCTCATCTATTAAATCTATATATATCGCACTTACGTCATCCCTTCTAAATATACGTCCAATATATTGAGTAAAATTCTCAAGAACGTCTGCTGCGCCTATCATCATATCTAATTTACTGTGGTCAAACCCCACTCCAGCAATAGAATATGTAGCTACAAGGATCCTACAATTATAATTACACTCTTTAGAATCTCCTGTAAATATATCAACATCCTCTCCTTTTGATGCAAGCATATTTCTAAGAATTGCAGCATGTTCCTTTCTCTTAACTAATACAAGGATGTTTCTACTTAAAAAATACCTACAAATATTAACTATTAAAGTATTTCTTTCAGTATTAGAAGCCTGATCTTCAAGAACAGAATTCCAATCTAAAGTCCCTGAGATATTTGTCTCAGAATTTGGCTTGAAATTTGTGCTTACCTTATATACATTAAAAGGTCTATATAACTTCCTATATACGATTTCAGGTCCACAAAATAACTCAATAATACGATCCATACCATCTGTTCTAAAAGGTGTTGCGCTTAACCCTATAACATAATCTGGAAAAATATAAAGTAAACTCTTTGAAAAAGAGGTTGTGCATATAGTATGAATTTCATCTACAATAAGAAGACCAAAAGAAGCATAAAAGGATCTATCTCTCTTATCAACATTTACAACATTACAAATAAGAAAGTCGCAATTAGTCTCATCATAATCCCTTTCTTTAATCGCTTTCTTTGTAAGTTTTTCTCCAAGAACACATACCCTTGCTGTAGGGATATACTTCTTAATACTCTGAACCCACTGATCTATAATAATTGTTCTGTGACAAAGAATTACAGTTCTCATCTTTATCTTACTTGCAAGATAAATCGCCATTACAGTTTTACCAAACCCTGTATGAAGGGATAAAACTACAGACCCAGTTCTATTAAGGATTTCTATAACTTCTTTTTTAACTTCAAGCTGTCTAGGTAAAAGATTACCTACAAACTCAAATTCTCTACCTTCACACTCAGTCTCAATTCTCTGTATGCTTTCAAGATTTTGAAAGTAGTAACTAAATGGTAAAACTGCTTTGTTAACTCCTCTATCAACAAATTGATCAAAAGCTTCTACAGGTTTTGTACTTGCTTTAGGATAATTTCCTCCTTTGTTACCAAGATCCTTTACAATAGGTTTAATATGAAGATCTTTATCTAATTTTCTAAGTAAATTAGGGGTTATATCGGTTATTTTGACAGCTACACTCATTTGATGTTTAAAACATAAAACAACAAGTATAAAATCAATTAAAAATTTTATTTTTTTTCTTTTAGAATAATAAATAAATCGAAATGTCATTCTATAACGTTTTAAACCCAGGAATTTTTAATATCTACAAACCAGATCAATTTGGTTTAGTTCAAGATGGTAAATTAGGTAGAATATCAGCTACACAAGTAATTAACGGTGGTTTAGCTCAAACTACTTCTTTCTCTGTTACAGCAGAACAAATAATAGGAGGTAATATTATTGTTAACGCAGGTGCTACTGGTTCTGGATATGCTCCAACTGGTTCTGCAGGTATTACTATGACTTTACCATCTGCTCAAGACTTAGTCCAATTATTAATGGGTCCAGGTGGTTTTGATGTATCTAATAACGATATCTTTATTTTACGCGTTCAAAACACAAGCTCTACATTCAAATTATATATTGCACCAGGAGCAGGAGGTGATGTTTCTCCATCATCTTATGCAGGTTCTAGATTAGTTCCTCCATTCCCAACTTGTGGTTATTATAATTTAGGAAGCAAAACAGGTGCAAATGCTGTTACTCCTTATGGAGAAATATTCATCTCAATTAAAATAGGTATTTCCGGTTCTTCTTATTCTTATACTTTAATCTAAATAAAAACAAGCTGTATTTTATCTTTATTATTTTAAATATAAAATGCTTTAAAAAATCACCTTAAATAAAATGTTAAATAAATTTTTATTTTTTTTCTTTTAGAATAGTAAATAAATCGACATGTCATTCTATAACGTTACTAATCCAACTACTTTCTCTGTTGTTAGTGATACCAGAAAATCTTTAGTTAACCCTGGTAAATTAACTAGAAGTTCAGCATTCCAACAACTCGAATCTCCTTATACTGCTTCTGGTTATGGTGGTTCTGCTGGAAATCCAATTACTGCAGAACATTTAATTCAAGGTGTTTTATATGTTAATCCAAACGCTGCACGTTCTTTATACTTACCAACCGCTTCTTCTTTAATCCAATTATTAATGGGTCCAGGTGGTTTTGATGTATCATCTACTGATATTTTCTCTGTTCGTGTTATAAATACTAACGACACTAATACTGTTACTGTTTATGCTAATGATGCTGCTTCTAACGTTGCTGTTGCTGCTGGTGTTCAAAGATTAATTAACATTCAAATTACTGTTTCTGGTTCTTCTTATTCTTATACTATCTTCTAAGAGACTTTACTCTATTTTTTATATTCATTATTAAATATAAAAAAATTAACCTTCGAAGACACTCGCTTCGTTCATCCCGTCCGAGATCTACGATCTCGGACAGTAATCATAAACTAAGGGTATTTTTGGGTCATATAAACCTAAAGTTTGTGCCTTGTTTAAGAGATTTCTAAAGTTGTCTTTGAACTCTTTACCAGAATGATCTGTATCAACACTATCACTAAAAGCGTGTGCTAATTCGTGAAGAGAAACATACATTATCATATTATAATCATAATACTTATCATTCTGATCTTTTAGGCATAAGTATACGAATTTTTTATCTTCTGTGAATGATTCATTTGAAGCGTGAAAAGATAGGGTTTCTACTCGAGGGTCAATTTTTAAAAGATCGCTTTTGATTCTGTCTATAAGAGGGTCGTGATAGGAATAAATCTTGTTAAGATAGAGGGTAATGAAGATAAGAAACATAAAACAAAAGAGTAAAATAATATGATCTGAATCAAACTTTGCCATTTGTTATTAAATAAATAATTTTTTATTTTTTTTCTGTTCTTTTTCATAAAATGAATAGTCAAATCGTTTTCTTAGTTATACTTGCTGTAGTATTTTATTGTTTCACTCAAAAAGGAAGAGAAGGATTTAAATATGCAGAAGACGGTGCTAATGCAGTCTATGCTCCACCATCTTATCCAGCTCCTGCAGGTTTACGTAATGCACCACCTGTTCCTGATATGATTACTTTATCAGAAATGACTGCAGATAAAGGATTAATGAAAAGAACCACAATGAGACCAGAACAAGTTGATGCTATGTTAAAAAAAGTAGGTAAAGGTAGACCAGACTTACAAGATGCTAAAGATATTATGCCAACTCCTGATATGAGATATGCAGCTGGTTTAGACCCAACTGATCCTGATAATTTTATTTATGAAAGAACCCTCTTTGCACCCTTAAAAAGACGTTACGGAAACAATGTCGATTTCTTTAGAGGTGATATTGATGTGGAACCAGAAAAACGTGGTTGGTTCGATGTTCGTTCCGTTGGTTCTCAAGATGTTGTACGAGGCTATTTTAGCAACTATACAGATATTCAACAACAAACTACTTTACGCGATTCTTATTTTGATAGAAGAGTCTCAGAACAAGAAAAACAAGCTGCTAATGTTAATCCATTCGGTGACGTCCAAAGATTATCAACAGCAACTGTTTAAAGAATATAATATTTTATTTAATATAACAGGTTCAAATTAAACTTGATATATTAATCATAATTATCATAAAATAACTTTATTTCAGTTATCTCTTTAGAGGGAAATGTGTCTAAACTTATGTATTCATTAATTACTTTTTCAAGTATAACTAAACGTCTATTCCATTCATCTTTATTTATATCATAAAATTTCTTTTTATGAATATCTTCTATACTTATCAAAGGTTTAAAACAACCTTTTACTTTGTTATTTTTACTAATATAACTGTCAGGATTAAACCTAATAAATATAATAGGTCTATTTCCAAGGTCTTGAAATAATTCCATAGTTCTTTTATTTTCACAAGTATAATTTTTGTGCTGGTTCTCATCACATTCTATTATAATAGAATATGTTAGTAAATCAATAAGAATATCAGGTTTTCTTCTACTACAACCATCATCTATAATTTTATCAAATATCATATCTATCTTATTGTCAGGAAATATTAATCTAAGTTCATCTCTAAGGTATCTTTCTTTTATTTTATAAAGAGTAGACTTTTCGTGATCTGGGTATTTATTGCAAAAACATGCTTGACACAATGGATGACAATAAGACCTTTTATCAGAATAAATACTTTTGCATTCTATACAAGATTTTTTTGGGTTGCATATAATACAGCTTAACTTATTTTTATTATGTTCACATATAGATGCTCCTTTACACTCTTTACATCTATATTTTTCTATGTTATGTTCGCATAGTTGACTCCCTCCACAATCTTTACATCTATATTTTATTTTATTATGTTCACATATAGAAGAACCTTTACAGTCTTTGCATATATTTTTCTGTTTTTCATGTATACATATTTGACTCCCTTTACATTCTTTACAATTTATTTTTATTTTTTTATGTTCACATATACTTCCTCCTCCACATTCTTTACATTCAGTTCTTCTTTTATTATGTTCACATATAGATGCTCCTTTACACTCTTTACAATAACTTCTTATTTTTTCATGTTCACATATACTTCCTCCTCCGCATTCTTTGCAGTTACTTCTTATTTTATTATGTTCACAAATAGATGCTCCTTTACATTCTTTACATAAATTTTTTTGTTTACTATGAATACACATACTTTTAATTTTACAGCATTCTTTGCACTGGTTTCTTCCTTTACGATAAGAAGATATAACTTTACTCTCATTACACTCAATACATACTTTGGTTTCACTCATTCTTTTTATATTATACCTAAACTATAATATAAAAATCAATTTAAACTTATTAATAAACGCATTCTTCCTCGT
>JACCDO010737163.1_pt1 | contig 17115 bp, 21 predicted proteins | sample 7446101 | NCBI WGS metagenome assembly JACCDO01 (sample SAMN15323440, study PRJNA562643) | freshwater metagenome | isolation source: river surface water | place: USA:Blue River Watershed | collected 2017-08-16 | reverse complement strand
GCTTAGCCAGTTGATGATTACAGCAAGGCAACGCATTGAGGGAATCTATGGCGCGGGCATTGAAAAGAAATATCAGCTTGATGTGCGTGTGATCGGGAAAAATGCAACGATGGGCTCCATGGAACCAGAGCGCACAATCGGACACGAAATAGGCCTCCTTTTTCAAATCACCGCTGAGACACAAGCGCTCGCGACGGCAATGATGAAGTCTGTCAGCCACATCGCAGTCCACTTCCCCATCCCTGAGTGGAGCGGATTGATCACCTCAATTGCCTACCCCTACTCCCCAGCAGAAATTCAGCGCGGTCCAACCTATCGCTTTAACATGAACCATGTTGTCGCACCGGCCACACCGCTAGAGATGTTTCCAATCGAATACTCGGAAGTAAGGTTCTAGAATGAAACTATGGGAAATGACGAGGCTAATTCGCAGTAAAAATGCGGGCCCCTTCGAGCTGACTTTCGATATCATCTTCAAAGATACAGCGGGGTACACAAAGGTAAGCGATGCCGGATTAATCAATACTGACTGGGTAGCAAAAACCTATGGTGTGGCTGAGTCCTTGGTAAAAGTCATCAACTATCCGGCTGCTAACGCGATTAAGGTAACCATTCCGCGACCGGTTATATCGGGTGACTTACAGGATTCAGACGTGTACGGCGGCCAGCAACATGGTCCTTTTGTTGAACTTGAAGTCCGCTGAAACGACAGGCTTATTCTTGATGCATCTTGTTGTAGTAATCAAGCATCGCCACAACATCCTGACCGCGATATCCAGCAGCAAGGCCCATTGCCATGAGCTCACGTACGGCTGAGGCAGCAGGCGTAGGATGATTAACAGTACGCGCAAACTCAATCGCAAGAGCAAGATCTTTTTCGCCAAGCTCCAACTTAAATCCAGGGGCAAAATTTCCCTTGATCGCGTTTGGAAATCTTTTTAAGAAATGATGCGAACGCCCACCAGAACCTGACAGCACTGAAAACAACAGTTCTGCGTCAACACCTGCGGCAGTACCCAACGCAAATGCCTCCGCAGCAATCAAAATGTTACCCATCGACATCATGTTGTTGACTAGCTTCACGGTCTTCCCTGTGCCAACCTCACCCGTGTAGTGGTAAGCGGAGCTCAATGCCTTAAGAACATCGTCTACTTGCGCAATATCTTCTGGGTTGCCGCCCACCATCAAAACTAATGTCCCGTTCGCTGCCTCAGCTGGGCCACCGCTGACGGGTGCATCGATCATCTTCACACCTTTAGCCTTAGCAGCTGAAGCTAAGTCACGCATCGTTTCAGGATCAATCGTGCTCAGCTCAATTCCAATGGTTCCAGGCTGGGCGTACGCCAGAATACCTTCTTGACCTAACCATGCTTCCCGTGCAGTCTGGGCGTTTGGGACGCTACTTAAAATAATCTGGCGTCCACGTAAAGCTGACTCCAACTTACTTTGCACATTGATACCGCACGCTTGGGCTGTAGCACGACTTTTTTCGCTCACGTCGAAGCCCATCACATCAAAGCCCGAGGCAATCAGGCGTTGCGCCATCCCACCACCCATTTGACCAATTCCAACAAAAGTGAGTGAGTGTTTCATGGAGTGCACGCCTTATGCTTGTTACCGAAGTTAATCCATTACGATTTTGGCAGTCTTTACAATACTCGCGTATTTTTCCGATTCCGTTTGCATGAGTCTGCTAAGCTCTTGCGGCGAACCCGCCACTGCAACGAAAGAAAGATCAGCAAATCGATCCTTTAGCGCTGGAGACGTAAGCGTTGCCTTAAGATCAGCGTAAAGTTTATTGGTAATTTCGGCTGGTAACTTGGCAGGGCCCCATATGCCATACCATGAGGGCAGTTCAAAGCCAGGTAGTCCGCTCTCTGATACGGTGGGAACCTGAGGCAAGCTCGGGGCGCGCTGGGCGCTCGTTACAGCCAATATCTTTAATCGCCCTGATTTGACATGTTGAATCGCAGAGGGCACCGGCTCGACCATTGCGGTCGTGTGCCCCGCGATGACGTCCGTGAGAGCTGGGCCGCCACCACGATAAGCAATAACTTGCATTTTCAATCCGGCGCGTTGATTGATCAATTCCTCAGCTAGGTGGCCAGTTGTTCCGATACTCGCGGTCGCCCAACTGTACTGCCCCGGCTTCTCTTTAACCAGCTTAATAAACTCCTCGAACGTCGACGCGGGAAACTCCGAACGCACCACCACAAGTTGAGGAACAAAGCCGATATAACAAATCGGAGTGAAATCTTTAATCGGATTAAATGGAACAGCATTCGAAATCAACGGCGTGACAACATGATTCGCCGCATTTAGCAGTAACGTATAGCCATTAGGTGTAGCTTGGTTGACCTGCTGAGAGCCAATAATGCTTCCTGCTCCACCTTTGTTTTCAATAATGACTTGTTGCTTGATCTGAGAACCAAAGGTAGGTGCAATAATCCGACCAAGGGTATCCACAGTCCCACCGGGAGGAAACGGAACAACGATCTTGATCGGTGCCTCAGGAAAAGTTGCGGCAGATACAAGTCGAGGCGCCACACTTAAACCTGCAATAGACGCACCTGAGATCAATAGCGATCGACGAGTGCCGCTGAAGGAATGCTGAGATGTCATGCTGTTCTCCTCAATATTGTTTTGATACAACGTTGCAAGGCAAAGCTGCATATCTTTTACAGTTTTGTATCACAAGCGGGCGCGCTTGCCTAGCAACGACGGTACGACACTTTCCGCTAAGATAGCGCCAAACCTCATGCCTAAAAACCCATTAAATCCCCTTCGCAGCGCGGATAAACACGGATTGCACATGCTGTGAGCGAATCGTCTTGCAAAACAACCTTAGTTCCAACCGAGATGAATCTTCTACCGAAGGACGGTAGTGCAACGTACTTTCCAGGAATCTTTAATCCTGAGCGCTGCGCTGCTCTATTCGACGCATTAAACAAAACGATCGACTGGAAGGAAGATCAGTTAGTGATGTTTGGGAGGCTCATCATTACCAAAAGAAAGGTAGCGTGGATAGGGGATGCTGGCTGTTCTTACACATATTCAGGAGTACAAAAATTTCCGCAAGCGTGGACAACAGAACTTCTAGAGATCAAACATCAGGTTGAGACCCTCGCGAATGTAAGGTTCAATTCTTGCCTCTTAAACCTCTACCATGACGGAAACGAAGGCATGGGTTGGCATAGCGATGATGAAAAAGAGCTTGATCCTCTAGCCCCTATTGCCTCTGTTAGCTTTGGTGGCGTTCGTAAGTTCGCGTTCAAACACAGACAAGATAAAACAAATATCTCGCTTTTTTTGGAGAATGGTAGTGTGCTCCTCATGCAATCACCTACTCAAGAATTTTGGCAACACAGCCTCACTAAAACCAAGCGTACCGTAGGGCCGCGCATCAACCTTACATTTAGAGCGATCAGGGAACAATATGACTGAGCAGAAAAACAAGACAATAGCGATCATCGGTGCTGGCATGGCGGGTCTAAGTTGTGCGGTGAGACTACGAGAGTTGGGATATCACGTTGAACTCTTTGAAAAAGGTCGCGGTCCAGCGGGTCGGATGAGCACAAAGCGTGGTGACGACTGGACTGCTGACCACGGCGCACAGTACTTCACTGCACACGATCCGCTTTTTATTCAGCAAGTCACAAAGTGGATAGCTGAACAAGTGGTGGCGCCGTGGAATCCTGCCCTAAGCGTTTTTGAATCTAGCGTCTGGAGGACATCCGAATCCAAAGACATCCGCTACGTTGGCGTGCCGGGAATGAATGCTCCTGCGAAACAATTAGCAAAAAATCTCACGATTCATGCGGGCCAAACCATCGATGCGCTTACCCGCAGCGATGGGAAGTGGTTCATGCATAGCGCCGAGTCAGGCGATATCGCCACTGGATTTGATTCGATGATCTTGGCTATACCAGGACCACAGGCATTTAATCTAGTACGGAATCTAGACGATAAAGCCAGCGCGATTGCCCAGCAATCAAATATGAAAGGCTGCTGGACAATCATGGCGCGCTTTACAGAAAATATCGATGTCCCCTTTGATGCCGCGTTTGTAAACCAAGAGGTACTCAGCTGGGTATCAAGAAACCTATCTAAGCCAAAGCGCACTGGCAGAGAGACTTGGACGCTCCACGCAAATGCAGAATGGAGCCAAGAATTTATTGAGTTGAGCAAAGAGGAAGTAACAAACAAACTGTTAGCTTGCGCAAAAAAAATTGGCCTAGATTGCTCAAAAGCCGAAGTATCTACTCACCGCTGGCGCTATGCGAGCGGATCCGCGAACCCAGCATCAATTTTCTATCTTAATGATGAGGCACAGCTGGGCCTCTGTGGAGACTGGCTAAATGGAGGTCGAGTCGAGGGCGCCTGGCTAAGCGGATACAAGCTCGCAGAAAAATTTTCTGTTTAAGCACTCCGGACCGATCCTTGAGGAAGCACTTTAAGAAAATGTTCATACATGGCCTCGATGCTACCTTGATGACAAAGATCTCGCGCCGCACGGAATAATTTGTCTGCCGTTTCGCTCGCCTTTCCATCATCGCATGTGCAATCAAAGAACTTCTCTTGCAGCAACTCTTCACTGAGCCAGTTTCCTGGCTTACCGCTCGCGACATCTACGCGAATACGCTCTCGATCGCCTGATTGAAACTCCATGTCGACAATCGCGGCAAACTCATGGTCATCTGCTACCAGAGGATCGATTTCAACTGTTATTTTTTTCATTAATTCAGATATTGCTGCGCGCTTAACCTGGCTATCTTCGAACGTCCCAATCTTCACATTACCGTCGAGTAGTGCGGCAGCAATGCAATAGCGCATACTGAATTTACCCTCAAGGCCATTGTTAGGAATGTCATAAATGAGTGGCTGCATCGCAAAGCGCGACGCTCCAACACGAATTGCACTAATGGCCTCAACTGAAAAGCCCTTGAGCTGCTGACGTAGCATTCGCGCAGCATCAATTGCAGGGTGGGTCGCGGCACAACAGGGATAGGCCTTCAGGCCAATTCCCGTCTCGGTCAAAATCTCAAGTGGCTGGCCCCAAGGCTTTGCATAACTAGGCGGAGAAACCCCTCCAAACACATTTAAGAAACCAAACTTTCCTTCAATAGCATCGTTAGCACAAGTAAAATCTTGTTCAGCTAAACGAGTGGCCAAGATGGCGGATCGTGCGGCTAAGCCAGCGTGTAATGGTTTAGTCATTGTGCCGAAATTTTGACGTACGCCACTTGCTAAAGAAGCGCTTACGCCAAGCGCGCCGCGCATTTGTGACGCCGAAAAATTTTCTAAATATGAAAGTGCTGCGGTAGCGCCAATCGCTCCAAAAGTCCCGGTGGTATGCCATCCACGCTCATAGTGCGCCGTATTCAGACGTCTACCTAATTGACCAAGAGTTTCAATTCCTACGATATGCGCGCGAATAAGCGCCTCACCACTCACGCCGAGGGCCACACCACGAATTAGAAGTGCAGGTAACAGTAGGGCCGTCGCATGGCAATACGCGGGATGACTAATATCATCATAATCTGCCGCGTGTGCGAGCGTACCTAAATATAATGCCGCCGATCCAAGCGTATCGGTAGTACCGGAGCGTAAAGCAGTCGCATCACACTCTCTGACTAGCTGCTCAATTGATTTTTCTAAAAATAGAGCACGACGTAATTTTGGTTCGAGCGGCTGACCGACACCCAGCACCATACACGCCAATGTATCGGTAATCGCATCCGTTGAACGTCGAATAGCTTCCAGAGGCACTTCCCGATTTTTGAAGTCACGACAGAACGCGATCAATCCGTCTGTAAAGTGTGTATCGAACCCGACACTAGCCGCTGTGGTATTGAGCTTCGTCATTGCCTATCGTCCTTTGTAGATCGTTTTTTATACAAACAATAATCAGAACTAGGAAAATTTCGGTTGTGCAACTATTATCCACTTATCAGCGGGACGTTGTATTTCAAAAATGGATGAATGATGTCGATACGCATCACCTTAAATACAATTCTCTGGATCTTGTCCTTACTCGCCCTCAATCAACATGTTGCGGCGCAAGAATTCCCAAATCGTCCGGTAAAGGTCGTCGTAGGCTATCCACCCGGCGGCGCAGTAGATGCGAATGCCAGAATTCTCGGGCAATTGCTTAGCGAACACTGGAAACAACCCGTTGTCATTGAAAATCGTGCCGGAGCGGGCTCAACAATCGCCACCGCCAGCGTAGCCCGAGCTCCAAATGACGGTTACACACTCCTACTCGCATCGCCAGCTCACGCAATTAATGCAACCCTATATAAAAATCTAACGTTCGATACCTCAACTGCTTTTGCCCCAGTCGCAAAAATTTCACTAGCACCCTTGGTGTTACTGCTACACCCTAGTGTCGGCGTGGAAAGCGTCGATCAGCTGATTGCGTTAGCAAAAGCACAGCCTGGGCGACTTAATTACGGCTCCTCAGGGGTGGGGACTAGCGTCCATCTTGCTGGTGCGCTCTTCAATATGAAGGCTGGAACGTCGATGCAACACATACCGTACCAGGGCGGCGGGCCCGCCATCACCGCGCTCTTGGCAGGCGATACACAATTGATGTTTGCTGGGATCGAAGGTTTAGCGTACGCAAAGACTGGCAAGCTGCGCGCGCTCGCGATCACGAGCGCACAGCGTGTCGCGCTGTTTGGCGATATTCCTACGATTGCGGAGTCCGGACTACCTGGATTTGATGTCGAAAGCTGGTACGGACTCTATGCGCCCGCAACCACACCCAGAGACACCGTGGAAAAAATCAACCTTGCTGTAAATCAAGTGTTGAAATCGACTGTCGCAATTGAACGTTTTCGCAAGCTTGGCTTTGAAGTGTTTCAAAGCACGCCAGAGGAATTCTCAGTATTCACACAAAGTGAATTAAAAAAATGGCGTGAAGTCATCCACTCAGCACAAGCAAAGCTTGATTAATAGCTATTTTTGGTGGGCGGTACAAGGTTCGAACTTGTGACCCCTGCCGTGTGAAGGCAGTGCTCTACCACTGAGCTAACCGCCCAATCCTAGACGCCCAATAAGGTGCGGATTGGTGTACTAAAACGCATAGTTTGGATTATACACAGCGTGCTCGCTAGCCCTTGATGCGGCCGGAGCATTATTTAATCGACTTATCCTCAACTTCTAAACATAAAGTAGACTGCTCCCAAAAGGCAAAGACCCGCCCAAATATAGTCAGTCTTAAATGGCTCTCCCATATAGAGAACCGCAAACGGGACGAAAACGCTCAGCGTGATGACCTCTTGCGCGATTTTAAGCTGACCTAAAGAGAAATATTGAAATCCAATTCGATTTGCTGGGACCTGAAATACATACTCCAACAAAGCAATTGCCCAACTAACAAACACGGCTATCCACCACGGCTTTGAAGATAGATTCTTAAGATGAGCGTACCAAGCAAATGTCATGAAGACGTTTGAGAGAATGAGAAGACTAACAAAAGAAATCTGACCAAAAAAATTGGATAAATTCGTCATAAACCAAGCCTAGACAATTTGCCGTAATTCCAGATAACAAATAACAGCCCGCGCCAAACAGCGTTTTAATTTTTTATCTATATCACCCGCTAATGATACCCAGCCTGGCTAACAAAGAAAATGTCCTCCAATGTCAAAAGAATGCAAATAATTAGTCGCTGCCCATGGTGCGAAGGTTTCGACTTATATCGCCAATATCACGACACAGAATGGGGCGTCCCACTTTACGATAGTCGGAAACTATTCGAATTGCTCATTTTAGAAGGCGCCCAGGCTGGCCTTTCTTGGTCAACAGTCCTGAAAAAACGAGAATCATATCGCGAAGCATTTGACAATTTCGACCCAAATAAAATAGCCAAATATGACGACAAAAAGATTGCTGCGCTATTAGCGAATCCTGGAATTATTCGAAATCGTCTGAAAGTTACAGCAGGAATTGGCAACGCCAAAGCTTATCTAGCTTTAGAAGAAAGTGGACAAACATTTAGTCAATTTCTTTGGTCATTCGTTAAGAATAAGCCAATTCAAAATAAACGCGTCTCTATGGATGATGTGCCAGCAAGCTCGCCTGAATCCGATCAGATGAGCAAAGCCTTATTAAATGCTGGCTTTAAATTCGTAGGGACAACAATTTGTTATGCATTTATGCAAGCGACCGGAATGGTGAATGACCATCTCGTCTCTTGTCATCGATACAAAGCCGTAAAAAAGAATATAAAGGCTTAAGGAACAACAACCCATCGGAGCAGGTTGCAGGGGATTTTCCGAGGATTGCAATTCCCGAAGCAAGTCGAGTCGAGCCAGGGTAAGGATCCAAATACGTGCAGAATCTAATGGCTTTGGGCCTGTTCAAAAGCACTAACAGCGTCTGCGGCATACATGAGCGACGGTCCACCTCCCATGTAAACAGCCATTCCGAGTGCCTCAGCGACCTCCTGTTTGCTAGCGCCGAGCTTCGCCAATGCCTGCGTATGAAAACCCAAGCAACCATCGCATCGAGCCGCCACACCGAGAGCCAAAGCAATTAACTCTTTTGTTTTTTTATCAAGTGCCCCATCCTTAGTCGCTGCCGATGCTAAGTCGCTAAAGCCCTTCATCACTTCTGGAACTTCGGTTCGAAGTTTTGCGATAGAGCTAGATATGTCCCGAGTAATTTGTTTGTAATCTTTAGACATGTTTCATTTCCTTGACTGATGGATCAACTACTTACAACAACTTCCGCTACCTTTACCGCACGAGTTGATTCCTACAATTGGATATAGCGGACAAAATCTGAACAGTCCAGTCGCTAAAGGAACGACGCCGATCCAACCCCAAACGCCGATAACATTCGTTGCAGCCAGACCTACCAAGACTAGACCTACAACGATACGCAACGTACGATCAAAGCCCCCGACATTACATTTCATTTCATCACCTCAATATTTTTCGTTTATCAAGAAATTATCCACAGTTCCTACCCGACATTCTGTGCGAGCCATGTCCTGATGGCAAAGTGATTCCTTTTTCTTTCGCACGTTTTTCCATTTCAGCGCGATTAGCATTCATGATTGAGCGGCGTTCTTCGGGAGTCTTTGCATCCATCATTTTATCCATCATGGAAAGCCTCTCTTCAGGAGCCATAAGCTCACGCATTGCTTTCATATGGGGATGTTTTCCCATCGATTCCGCTTGCATCATTTGACCTTGCATCATGCCTGGGCCCATGCCGCCACCCATTGGCCCTTGCTGTGCGTGTACAGCAGAAATTGCCAATCCTGATCCCAATAAAGTGACAGCACCAAGTACCATTTTTTTTACAGTTTTCATTTTCATTTCCTTGTTAGATTAATGACAACAACAGCTTGAACCACTTCTACATGAAACACGCCCTTCTTTGCCAACTTCGTGTGAACTTACTGTTGCAAGATAGCCTTTCTCTTCCAGTGCCTCAATAATCTGCGCCACGTTTGGAGCGATACGGCTTTGTATCTTGACGGCCCCCGAGGTCAGGTCTACAGCAACACTTTCCACCTCAGCGATAGCAGAGATTGCTTTTTCAACGTGCTTCACGCATGCACCACATGTCATGCCGCTTACGGTTAAATTGATTGTTTCCATAACAGACTCCTTTGTATGGGTTCATTATTGGACAAATTCTTTAAAGTACGTATGATTCAGATCATATGGATATCTATATTCCTGAACCGCTCAAGAGCATCCTATCCAAAGATCTTATGGGTGAATGCAAGTCGCATTCTTTTGAGAAAGGCGAGTACCTTTTTCATCAAGGTGAGACGCCTCAGCTCATGTTTTTTATTGTCTCTGGTGAAGCAGTTCTGACTAGAGCGAGTAGTCATGGTGAAGCGATAATTCTGCAAAGGTGTAAGGGCGGCTTCGTTAGTGAAGCGAGCTTGTTAGTAGATGCATATCACTGTGATGCCATCGCCACCCACAATGGTCTTGCAATCACGCTTCCAATTGAATCTCTCAGAGCCGCACTAGCCGACAGCAAATTCTCAATGAAATGGGTACAGCTTCTTAGCAAAGAAATCATGCGACTCAGAACGCAATCTGAGCGCCTGGGACTGAAGGACATTCGTAGCAGACTCATACATCTGATCGAAACTGAAGGCACGCATGGTGTATTGACGCTCCAAGCTGACCTTAAATCGATCGCTTCAGAAATTGGGGTAACGCATGAGGCACTGTATCGAGTTATAGCTTCCCTGGAAAAGGAAGGTCTTTTACAACGAGGTACTGATTCGCTGAAGTTGATTCGTGCCTGAAGCAAAACGTCTCGACTTGATTGGCTACTTCACGCTCGGAAGCAATATTGAAATGCACAACCCAAATACGCTGGCACACATGGTGGCAAGCCCGCCCCCGATCCAAAGAACGTACTTATGCGAGTTGGTTAAAACCGCCACGTCAGCACGCAATTTGGAGATTTCACTTTTGCATTCATCTGCGCTTGCCTTCATTGCCTCAGCCAAATAATCAACCTTCTGATCAAGATGCGTAACTTTTTCTTCTAGCTGATCAGTTTTTGCCTCCAATCGCGTAGTCTTGGCCTCTAACCTATCCATTTTTTCCTCAAGACGATCCGCCTTCTTTTCCAGGCGATCAGTTTTCCCCCAAAGTTGATCAAATTGTATTTTCACCCCTTGACTAAGCGCTGTGAAATCAGCTTTCGTCGCATACTGCTCGTGCCTACGTAAAACAACCATCACTCTTCCTTCTCAACAGAAATTTTAGATTTGGCTTTCTGAGCCATCTACTCTGAACGAACCCAACATCAATAGCAACACAGACACCTCAACTATTACAAACATTTACAAGGCAATCACACACTCGGTTTTCAACGCAGCCTCATGCATGCCATCCCGCGCAAAATCGGCCATAATTCAATGCAGACAACATCTATTTGAGACAAGCCGTGAAAATCACCTCCATTACCGCTATTCCTCTTTCTTTTCGCCTAGACCAGGGTAAAACAGTAACAATGGGCATTGGCAGCACTACAAAGCGCGATGCCATTATTGTTAAGGTCGAAACGTCCGAAGGTATTACAGGCTACGGAGAGGCGCATCCTGGGCGCAGCCCTGGCGCCGTCGTTAGCCTCATTCACAACACGCTCGCCCCGATGTTGATTGGAATGCAGGCGACTGACTGCGTTGGGGTCTGGAAGCGTGTGCACCGGATGCAATTATCTAGCCATGGTGTTGGCTCGGGAGCTTCGCTTGGCCTAGCGGGCATAGACATGGCGCTGTGGGATATTCGAGGCAAAGCGGCCAATATGCCCCTGTACGAACTGCTCGGCGGGAGCAAGCGGCGTCTGCCTGCATACGCTGGTGGAATCTCATTGGGCTATCAACCAAAAGAATCCCTCGCCGAGGAGGCTCAGGAATACGTAGCACGCGGCTATAAAGCGGTGAAGTTGCGCCTAGGTGATACTGCCGCAAAAGACATTGAACGCGTCCTGCATGTTCGCAAAGTGCTCGGGGACGACATCGATATTCTGACGGATGCGAATACCGCCTACACCATCGCAGATGTACGTCGCGTATTACCGGTTCTCGCAGAGATCAAAGCAGGCTGGCTTGAAGAGCCGTTCGCCTGTAGCGATTTCGCTTCGTATCGCGAAGCCGCCAAAATCACCTCGCTCGTGCCAATTGCTGCTGGTGAGAATCACTACACACGCTTTGAATTCGCACAATTACTAGAGGCCGGATCAATTCGGATCTGGCAACCAGACTTGTCTAAATGCGGCGGGATTACAGAAGGTCTCGCGATTGCGGCAATGGCCTCTGCGCATCGCATTCCGATGAATACCCACAGCTCTGCCACTGGTTTGAATCACGCAGCAACGATTCATTTCGCATCCGCAATTGAAAACACACAATATTTTGAAGCTTGCGTTTCACATTACAACCCTCTGCGCGATATGTTCGGCGTGAGCTTCGAGATTGGACAAGATGGTTGTGTAGAGCCCATCGACAAGCCAGGCATTGGTATTGAAGTAGATGAATCCATTTTTGCGAAGTATCCCCTGATCGATGGCCCTGGCTATGTTGTCAAGTTTTAATCCTGATACGTTTAATTTAGATACATAACAATCCTTGGAGAGACAGATGAACGCACTACTAAAAAAAATAATGCTGGGTGCAGCATTGGGTATAACGCTGATCGCCACAAGCTTCGCCCAACAATATCCAAACAAAGCAGTCAAGATCGTTGTTCCCTATCCACCAGGTGGCTTTAACGACACACTAGCGCGCATCTCTAGCGACAAGCTGGGCAAATTATGGAATCAATCCGTTGTCGTCGAAAATAAACCGGGCGGCAATACAACCATAGGTAACACCTATGTCGCCAAGTCACCTGCCGATGGTTATACGATTCTAATCACGCCTCTACCGTTCTCTGCTCTTCCTGGGTTATACGGCAGCAAACTCCCCTACGATGCGCTAAAAGATTTTCAAGCACTTATTTGGGCCGGTTCAGCACAAAACGCGCTCGTGACGCGCAAAGGTCTGAATATTAAGAGCGCCAAAGAGCTCGTTGAATATGCGCGTGCAAATCCAGGCAAACTCAATTACGGCTCAACAGGATCTGGCTCGTCGAATCATCTTTCGATGGAGCTGTTAATGAACATGACCGGCGTCAAGCTTACCCACGTTCCATACAAAGGCAGCGCGCCGGCTGTTGCCGCATTAATGGCCGGTGAGATCGATGTGTTGTTTGATAACGTGCCGAACGTGATTCAACAGATTCGTGCCGGAACCGTACTAGCAATTGGCGTGAGCGGGGTCAAACGCGCAGCCCTTCTGCCAGATACTCCAACGGTTGCAGAATCTGGCGTACCTGGCTTTGAGGTGAACGTCTGGTTCGGTATGCAAGTCCCAGCGGCAACGCCCCCGGCGATTGTGAAACAAGTGAACACTGAACTTGCGAAGATTTTCCGTGAGCCTGATGTGACGAAACGCTTTAACGATCAAGGCGTAGAGGTTATCGCAAGCACGCCAGAAGAATTCAGCAAGCTGCTTCAAAGTGAAGTTGCAAAATGGTCCAAGCTAATTAAAGATGCAAATATTCGGATTGAGTAACAATGAAAATTCAAGATGTCACACTGACGCTATTTAGCTGGGACGATATTCCATCCACAAGCTATGGCGCACACACGGGCCGCTTTGCTGGCGGTAGCAAACTTGGTTTGCTAAGAGTCACTACCGATCAGGGGATTGAGGGCCATGCTTTTTTAGGTTCTGCATTTTTCCCTGCCGATATGGATGGCGCCAGTCTCATTCGGTACCTCAAGCCGATTCTGCTGGGACAAAACCCGCTTGATCGCGAACGTCTCTATAAGGCGATGTGGAAGCGCGTGCGCACCACGACCGCGCGATGCATCGGCGCAGTCGATGTAGCACTTTGGGATATCGCCGGCAAAATTGCAAACCTGCCTATTCATCAGTTACTTGGGTCTTACCGCGATCACGTGCCGGCTTATATTAGCTCGGCCGTGCTCTCGAGCCCTCAAGCGTATGCGGATGAGGCACAACACTACAAAGCGTTGAATCTTGCAGCTTACAAAATTCATCCACCTCAAGAGTGGCGTCAAGACATCAAAGTATGTGAGGCCGTTCGCAAAGCGGTTGGTGACGAATATGTACTGATGCTTGATTCGGTCTGGAGCTACGACTATCCGGCTGCCTTACGGGTTGGTCAGGTCATCGAGGACTTGGACTTTTATTGGTACGAAGATCCGTTAGCGGATGCCGATATCTATAACTATGTCGAGCTCAAGAAACATCTTCGCATCCCGATTATGGCGACTGAATATCCAGCAGGCGGTTTAGATTCATACGCTCCTTGGATCAAAGAACGCGCAACAGATTTCTTACGTGGGGATGTCGCAGTGAAAGGCGGCATCACCACGCTCATGAAAACCGCGCATCTGGCCGAAGCATTTCACTTGAATTACGAAGTCCATCATGGTGGAAATTCGCTCAATAATTTTGCCAATCTACATGTCATTATGGCGTTGCAAAACACCGAACTCTTCGAGGTTCTACTGCCCTCGGAATCGCAAAAATACGGTTTGCTTCAAGACATTGAGATTGACGCCAAAGGCTTGGTGCACGCCCCAACCGGACCTGGCTTAGGTGCACAAATTGATTTTGACTTGATCAAGCGTAAAACACTCGGCGTTTTGTCTTAAAAGCACCAAGCGTTGACCTCACATGAGTAGTGTGAACGTCTCATGCGCTCGACGAGCCTTCGGTGGCAGCGCCCTCATCGAGGGTGCGCCACAGGCACTTACCTTTTACTGATTTATCCAGCGCAGCAAGATATTTCTCATGCGCCTCAAGTTCTTGCTGACTAGGCAAGATCACTGCCAGCTTAGCGGAATCGCTCTGACGCTTACTTGCGGCAACACCCGCTTTAGCAGGTACATCAAACTGATCGATCATCAAGCTGTCTTGGCCGCGCGTCATCGCCAGCCATACCTCAGCGAGCAGGCGAGAATCTAGTAAGGCGCCATGCAGCGTGCGGTGCGAATTCAATACACCATAGCGTTCACATAGCGCATCAAGTGAATTCCGCTTACCCGGATGAAGCGTTTTTGCATGCGCTAACGAATCTGTCACCCCAGCACAAAAATTAGTCACGCTGTCACGCTCTATCCGAGCAAGCTCGGCATTTAGGAATTTCAAATCAAACGGTGCGTTGTGAATAATCAACTCTGCGCCATCGATGAATTTCAAAAACTCATCCACCTGGTCTTTGAACCGAGGCTTGTCAGATAAGAATTCCGTTGTGAGTCCGTGCACATCCAGCGCACCTGGATCGCTGTCGCGATCGGGATTCAGATAGGTGTGAAAATGATTACCGGTGACCGTACGATTAATAACCTCGACCGCGCCGATTTCAATCACACGATGTCCCTGATTGGGATCGAGTCCGGTTGTTTCAGTGTCAAGAATTATCCAGCGCATACGATTAAAACCACTTGATTAACAATAGCTACACAATGAGAGGCATCATACCTCTCACTTCTTGGCTAACGCCTCTTCCACACCTCGGTTCGCCAACAAGTCCGCCCGTTCATTTCCCGGATCACCCGCATGACCTTTGACCCATTTCCAGGTGATTGTGTGTCTCGCGACTTCCTCGTCCATACGCATCCAAAGATCGGCGTTCTTAACGGGTTGCTTGTCTGCCGTGCGCCAACCTCGCTGCTTCCACCCATGGATCCACTCGGTCATCCCCTTCATCACGTACTGGGAGTCCACATGCAACAGTACTTTGCAGGGTCGCTTTAAAGCGCCGAGCGCCTCAATCACGGCGAGCATTTCCATTCGGTTGTTCGTGGTCAAGGGCTCGCCCCCATGCAGCGTCTTCTCGACTGCGCCCATTTTCAATAGGACGCCCCAGCCGCCAGGGCCAGGGTTCCCCTTGCACGCGCCATCAGTCCAAATCTCAATCACTTCTTCGTTATGCATGAAGCCTACTTAATTGTTCTCCGAGCGTTCAATGACACGGTCGGAGTGAGGTTGAAGCGCGACGCCCGTCGCCCGGGCTGTCACGCGCTTTGATTGACGCGCTTTCCAACGCGGAGTGAGTAGTCGCATACCTGAGACACGTTTTACTGCAGACACGACATAGATACCGCCGCAAACGGGCCACCAACGATTACCTGCCTGCTCGACAAAAGAAAATCGGTCAATCCATCTTTTAGTAGAAAATGGAGGAACATAGCAACCAAAGTGACCTAAATCGATATCAAATGACAGAAGTTTGAACCAATCCTTCAGTCGGGGCAATGACACTTGCGCATCAGGCGTTACAGGTAAGTAGTTCGTGCCTGGCAAACGATTACGCAGGCCCCACAAACTCCAAGGATTGAAGCCCGACAGGACAACTCGCCCCTCTGGCACAAGCACACGGTCGACTTCTCGTAGCACCTCATGCGGATGCTGCGTTAACTCCAAACCGTGAAATAACACCAATAAATCAATGCTTTGCGTCTCAAATGGCAAAAACTCGAGGTCGGCCTGCACCACACCAACCCAGTCCTCAGGCTGCTTATCTAATGGCAACGCGGCGCCACAATAGGCTTTGACCGGCATCCGATTTGCCCGTAACAAGTCCAATTCTGGCGTGCCTAGCTGAATCGCGTTGTAACCAAACACGTCGGCAACAATCGCATCAAACTTAGCTTGCTCCCACTGCCGGGCATATTGACCCGAATCGGTTTGCAACCAGGCGCCGAGACTTACAATGGACGATTGTGTTGTTGACACGTGCTTACCATCATTGAAGATGCCTGCTGAAAAAATAGTTGAGAGTCACCTTGCCCCGGGCGTCTACCCGGTCAGGGCCTTTAGCGATAACTATATCTGGCTACTGACGAATGGACACACTGCCGTAGTGGTTGATCCGGGACAATCTGCGCCCGTATTAGAGACACTGAAACGTTACAACCTCAAACTTGTCAGCATTTTACTCACGCATCATCACCAAGACCATGTCGGCGGTGTTTCAGATCTGGTTTCAGAAACTGGAGCCCACGTTTTGGGACCGGCGACTGAAGTCTTGCCATGCTGTGACAGCCTCTTACAAGAAGGCGACTCCGTGGACGATGCCGCCCTCGGACTGATTCTACGCGTCATAGATGTCCCCGGCCACACAGCCGGACATATCGCTTACGCGGGTACATTCAATGGGGACGCTGTACTTTTTTGCGGCGACACGCTGTTCGCTGCGGGGTGCGGGAGACTCTTTGAGGGCACCCCCGCCCAAATGGACACATCGTTGGGAAAACTCGCCGCCCTACCACCTCAAACACGCGTCTATTGCGCGCACGAGTACACGCTTTCGAATATGCGCTGGGCGCGTGCGGTCGAGCCAGACAATCAGGAACTCGCGCGTTGGCAAGACCAAGCGCAACAAGCGCGCGAGAAAGACGAACCCACATTACCAAGCTCAATCGCCCAAGAACTCGCCTGTAATCCGTTTATGCGCGTTCGCCAACCAACTGTGGCGCAGGCTGCGGCCACTTGGGCCCAACGTACACTCGCATCCCCCGTAGAGATATTTGCGGCCCTGCGCGAGT
>JACCDO010140327.1_pt1 | contig 17118 bp, 11 predicted proteins | sample 7446101 | NCBI WGS metagenome assembly JACCDO01 (sample SAMN15323440, study PRJNA562643) | freshwater metagenome | isolation source: river surface water | place: USA:Blue River Watershed | collected 2017-08-16 | reverse complement strand
TTTGCGATATTATCATCCTATTTAACTGATAAATAGATAAGTAGGTTGATTAAGTATCGGTTTATCATCGTAAATATTGTATTTATTTAAAGTATACCAATAACCATCTTCACCGCTTAAATAATTATTAAATGATTGAGTATCTTGTTTATTTGAATTTCTTAAATGATGTTTCATAGTAATAACATTGGAAATGCCCGGTACTAATTTAAATTGATAATATAATAAAATATCTAGACCCCATAGCCAAGGATTTTTACTATCAATATGTTCATAATATTTTTTATATGAGTTTATTGGCATCAAGTAACAGAATAATTCACAAGCTGGACAACCACGAATCTTAAAATCTTTTTTTTGATAAAACATATGAGGAGTCCCATAGATTGAATCGGTGGTTAATGATGGTGAAAAAATATCTAATTTAAAATCGTCTATACATTTTATCGCATAATTTATATCGTAGCTGGTTAATTCTATATCATCAATTAATATTAATATATGTGAATAGTTGTCAATTAACGTAGATGGATTACAATATAATTTTAAAAAATTACCTACAATCTGTTTATCACTAATAATATCGATATTTCGTATTTGTGTAAAGTATGATATCTCATTTTTTAAATATTCTATATCTGAATCGTCATAAACACATACTTTAATATCGAATATAATATCGGTATTACAAGTTATTTTAAATAAATTTTTGACTAACCAATTTATTTTTTTATCATAAAAAGGTTTTCCAAAACCAGGAATAAAAATTAATACATTCATTTAATTTAGAAATATTAATAAAAATAATAATTTATACGAGATATATTTATTAATATTTTTTGTTTATACTATTTTAGGTTTGCAACAAGTATAGTTATAATAGAATTGATTATTATATGCAGTACGTTTTAATTTAAAATTACCAATAGCTTCACCGTCTTTACATTTAACGTCTAATTGTTGTAATGCATCTAAATCATAATGTTCAGTCATAAAATTAGTATTTTTTTCATAACAATCTGTAAAATCAACATCACCTTCTTGTGTTTTGAAATTATTACATTGATAATTATAATATCCTTTAGCTGGATTAGAGTATACTGGTAAAAAATGAAAACTTTGTAAACCACCTTTTTTATTACAATCAACATTTTGTCTATCTAAATATCTTGCATCCCAACCACCGACTAAATCTTGTGGGGTTTGTTTATAGTCAATTTTATTTGTTACACCTTTTTTAGGGTCAACAACTTCACAACAGCGAAATTTATATTTTTCTTCACCAATTGGATGAGCAGATTCATCACGAATTGATTTATTTTTCCAAGCTTGTTTTTCAGGTAAATTCATACCAACTTCTCTTTCGTTTAAAGGATTATATTTATGTTCTAATTTAAATCCAGTTAAAACTTCATTGGTTGCACAGCGAACTGGTATTCTATCTAAATAATTAATTCTACCACCACCGGCTACTTCCCAATTAGTTTGAGCATCTCTACATTTTGCATTATATTTATTAGGTTCGCCTTTTGGTGCATTCCAATGTATATCATCTAATGCAAATATATTATCATTTTTATTAATAGCGTATGCATTATTTTTATCAATAGAAACATATTTCATATAACCTGGTTTTTGTACCCAATTATCTTTATTAAAATCAGCACACCATACTAAATTAGTTTTATCTGCACCACACATTTTATTATTTGATAATTCAATATTCAAAAATTTATTTGTTGTTTTAATTAAATTCCATTTTGGTTTAGAAACAGTAATATCTTCTGTACAATAAACAGTACCATCTTCAGAAATAGCAACTGCTTTTTTACCATCTACTGAAACTTGACTCATTTTAATATTTGATGATTTAACATTCCAATCTTCGTCGCCATAATTAGTACATTTTATATCTTTAGTACCTGAATCAACACCACATAACAAACCAGTTTTTTTATCTTTATCATATGATAAATCAACTTGTTTCATTTTACCTTGATATAATTTCCATTTATTATTATCAGATAATGATACTGGCTGTTCATTACACCATATATCATCATTACCATTTGTTCCACATACCTTATTATCACTTAAAGATACGTTTTTTAATGAACCTGGAACTTGTCTCCAATTTGTAGGTATACTTGCACTATTACAATATATATTATCCGCACTATTTACACCACATACATTATCTCCATCTAAAGATACTTGTTTTAATGCACCGTCTATTTGTCTCCATTGTCTTGGTATATCTTTTTTAATTGAAAAATCTATATCTTTAATTGGATATTTAGGTTCAGCTTCATATTTATAGCAACAACCACCTATACCACCCCAATGCATGCCCCCAGGTTTAATATAATTTGCAGATTTACAATTAGGGTCTTCAAGACATTTAGATTTACAATATTCAGCATTATACATATTTTTATCTTTTGAAGGATTTTGGAAACAACGAATATCATAACCACCTCTATCATGATTTTTCATATCATAAAATTTTTGATTTTCTGGCCATTTTGATTTATCTGGACCATAACATACTCTACGATGTTCATCATCTGTTAATCTAGCCCATTCTTTCATATCATTTTCTACAACACGTCTAGGGTTAGTTTTCCACCAACCAGTTTCACTATAATTAGGGTCAATATCTGTTATACAACCTGCTTTTTTCCATAATGTATTTAAACAAGATGTTGATAAACCTTTACTATCTAAATTATAATTTTTACAAGAACCAGTATTATCTAAGTCAAATAAATAATCTCTACCGATTGCACACCAATGACCTGGATTTTCATAACCTGGACCCCCCCAATTTTTAGCGTGTTGTTCACCACAAGTTAATGGTTTTAATGGTTCTGGTATATTATCAATAAGTGCTTTACATTCTTGTTCAGTACCTCTCCAGTGACAATCTTTATTATTAGAAGACATACATTCAGCATCATATGGTGCACCTACCGAAACTGATTTATCATCCGGTGATTTCGGTACTAATCTCATTGGAACGTTTATATTTGGAACACATCTCCAATCTGTTGATAATGCAGGTCTATTATCGAATGCATTTTTAACATATTGTTCGTTTAATAATAAAGGATACCATTTAACATAACCTAACTCAATACCGGATGAATTGTGCCAAGGATCCACAATATAAAATTTAGTGTCATCTGATGGCCATTTAATATTACCACCTACTGTAATTTCTCTGCTGAAAACACCATTTATATAATGAACAATATAATTGTTACGTACTGTAAATATATTATGTGTCCATTGTCTAAATGGTAATGCTTCTGTATCAAATGTTTGTTCTTTCTCTTCGGCATTTTCATTAATAGTATTTAATCTAAATGTTAAATTTGTTTGATTATTATTAAATATCCAAATACCTGGAAAACGTTGACCATTATCATTACCGTGATGAATAACGTTACGCCAATTTGGTGATTTATGATTTATTTTAAGCCAAAATTCTACACTATATTCAATAGAACCGTTTTCTTTATAAATACTATAATTTGGGTCAGATATATTAACAGAATTAGTACCTTCTTTATAATGAAAACATTTACCAGAATTTGCAGATTCAGAATTAGCAATAGACGCATAATTACAATTAGGGTCTTTGATACATTCATTAAGACACTCTGTTTTCATCATTTTTTTATCAGGAGTTGCAGTATCTTGAACTTTAATAGTTCTATCTTTAAGCATTGTCATAATATCACCTGGATTTACAAAATATTTTAAATCTTTGGTAACATATGTTTTAATAGCAGTATTAGGTGTTTGAACATTAACAACTCTATCTAATAGTGTTGTACCTAATTCGTCTAACCCTTTACCACATAATGTGTTTAATTGTTCCTTTAAATTAGCACTCATCTTGGTTTTCATTAATTTTTCATCACATAACATAATACCACCTTGTGGTGTTGCATAAAAGTTTTCATTTATATTTTTCTTAATATTTAGCTTTCTAACAAAGTAGTCAATAGATGATAAAACAACAATGACTATGAAAAATATAAGATATAAATAGATATTATTCATATTGTATATTATATAAGTATATTATTTTGTTTAATATTTATTTGTATTATAGCAAATACCATCTAATGATAAAAATCCAGCAGATGGTTCAAAAAATTCTAAAGTTAAATAACCATCACTAGCTAAGTTCATTTTACCAATATTGCTATTTTGATTACCATTAAAAACTAATAATTTATTTGGTCTATATTGTTCATCTAATCTAGCTATTGTTACTCTACCTTGAACATTTGGTATTGGAATTGTACCTCCCAAATATACAGTTTCTTCTATTTTAGTTATAAATGGAACTGGATAATTTTCTAATACTGAAGCAGTACCTGCATTATATAACCAATTAATTGAATTTGAAGATAATGCTGTATCATATATATTTAAATCTTTCAAATAACCTAATAAATTGTTAACATAACCTTTACCAATAGTCATATCTGCATTTGTTTTTCCAACCATTGTATAATTTGAAGAATTACTTTGTACTTTACTACCATTTATATACATATTAATTTGTTTATTAGGTAAGTCTCTTGTAATTGCGACATGATTCCATTTATCAAATTGGATAACTGTCTTACCTGTGTTAAAACCTTCATATGGGTAACCATTATTACCGACTTGACCATAATAATAGCTAATCGAACCATTTTCTTCGATTGTAATAGCGCCTTCTCCTGCATAACCTTTCCAAAATGGGTTTTGACGCCAATTTTTGCTACAATTAACCCAAAAAGATATTGTCATATCTCCTAACAAGTTTTTATTTGGTACAGTGATAGGTTGTTGTGTATAAGAATTATAATTATCAACTTTTACAATTGGTGGTGGTAAAGTTATTTTATATTGATTAGAATTACTTGCTAATGGTAAATTTGGATATTTTTTAATACAATATGAAATACTATCTAATGAAACCCAATCCCAATTATTTTTATTTTGATTAAAGTCTCTTAAAATAATATAACCCTGTGTATCTATATCTACTCTACAAGAATTAGTATCATCGACAATTGATGTACAAACTCTATATTCAGAAGGAATAGCATCTCGACCAACTCTACCTATAATAGAATTTAATTTTACTTTACCAGATTTAATACGTACAAGACCAGATAAATAAACTACGTCTTTTACTATTGTATATCCACCATTACGATAATCTTGGTGATAATCAGACCATCCAGAATCGATACCAATTTCATTTGATGTTGAAAATTGGAATGTTCTATCAACAGATGCAACTGGTTGAGTATCCCATATCTTAAAATCAATTTCATTATAATTATCATCTAAAAGGGATATACGAGCATTGAATATTCTAGCCATACAACAATCTGTTCTATTAAATATTTTAACAGTTTTAACATTAAAATTACCATTTAAATCAATTTCTAAAAATTCAGTTTTACCTCTTGATTCATTTGTATGTGTAACTGTTTTAGAATTATATTTACCGTCAGTTTTACCATCGGTTGCTCTATCTGGATAACCTTCTGCAGCGACTGATGATGTTATTACTCTTTTATTACGAGCAATATTTTCACTAGGTGTTTCAACTGGATAAACTTCAATTTCAGCAACAGATAATGGTTCGCCAGTAGATAATGATACTCTAACATATCTAGCTTTCTTTGGTTTTAAATATTCAATAGATTTACCTTTAAATGATACTGGAAAGTGTATGTTATCTAATGATACATAACCATCTGATGCACCAAAAACAGATATTCTACCATTTGGAAATATATCAACACGAACTTCTTTTGTATTACCTCCAAAGAAAACTAATCTCTTTTCTGGTCTAGCTTCCCTGGATAAATAACAGTTTGGACCATAACTTGGATTATATAATATACCTGATAAAAAGCATATACCATTTAATACTTTGAATGATGGTGGTCTTGTATGACCATTTAATGGTGATGTATCATATAATGATTTTTCTTTTAATTCTAATAATTTACCATTATCTTTTACAGTAATAGTATCATTAAAAATTAAATCATAACAAGCTAAATGTGCTTCAGAACGACTTAATTTATTATTTTTTTCCATACATTCATAATATTTTTTATTATCAGTTGGTACTTCGGTCAATAATATTAATTGAATGAAATCTTTTTCAATTTCCATAGGATATACTCTAAGTTTTGCAATATCAACACTTTTATCAGTTGCATTATCATAATTATTTATATATAATTTACTATTATCTTTATTAAAACCTAATACTTTTGAACGTAATCTATTTCTTTTATAAAATTTTCCATTAATATAACATTTAATAACATTACTATTAACAGTATAAGTAATATGATACCATTTATTTAATGCAATTTCACCAGTTTCAATATCTAAACCATCGTTCCAATTGTCAACTGTTGATACTCTAAAATGCATAGCAGTTTGTCCAGGATATAAATAGAAACCTGGCATTCTATTTTGGTCACTAGGAGTACCTTGTCTAAAAATTCCTCTCCAATAATCTTTCAATTCGTTAATTTTAATCCAGAATGAATATGAAAATGTTGTAGTTTTATCTTCTTGGTTAATTCCATATAAATAAGTATTATTTGTTGTAGCATCGCCCATATTAAATGTTTTTTTAACAAAGTCATTCGATGTATTAACAGATAAGAATGTTACTTTATTTAATTCCTCATCTGTTAAATTATAATTACAAAATGGATTTTTAACTTTACCTTGTGTATTTTCTAATGCTGGGTCACACATTGATTTAATACCAATATCATTTAATGATCTTTCTTTCTTTGGTTTGGTAGGTTTAAATTCGAATTCGACCCAATAATTTAAACTTTTACTATCATCTGGACCTTCTTTTGCATTAATCATTCTAGCATCTGAATGAAGACTTGCGTGTCCAGCTTTACTAATTTCACGAACTTCTGGAGGATTAAAAGTATCATATAATTCATTCGCAAAAGCATCACCTAATATTTGTGTCCATTGGGTTACATCATTCTTTTTACCTCTCATTGAACAAGTTGCTTTACCATTACTTGTTGCTAATTGAAAATCATTTCCAGCCCAACATTCACCACCATATTGTAAACCGTAATATTTTTTATTATCAGATAATGCTAAATCACGACATTCTTCTTGTGATACCATATTTTTACCACTTAATAAAACAGGTAATCTTCTTGCATCATATGCATTTCCACGTAATACTTGGTCTTTATAACAACCATAATTTTTACCAGCAGTAACATATCCATTTACACCTTTATTTTGCAATTTAGTTTCGACTGATACTATTTTATAATTAACTGCATTAGTTGGATAAAAAACACCATTCCAAACAGCATGTCCTGCAAAGTATCCTGGACCACCAGTATTTAATAAATATAATAATACTCTATCACCATTTTGAAAATTAGGTATTGCCATATTATAAACAGTATTACAACAAGTAGCTTTACCAACTAATTTAGGTGAATCTTCTGAATCTTTTAAACCTTTTCTAACTACATTTCTATAACCAATTGGATATTTAGAACCTGGGTCGTGATAAACTTCTAATTTATCATCTGCAATAAATGATAAGAATAATGTATTATTATCTCTTGGGGGATTTAAAGAATCCCAAGATTCATTTTTATAATTTTTAAATTGTGTTTTTGTGTTCCATAATGCAGTATTATTTTTATTATAAATTACTAAATTTCTATCATTTTGCATTATTAATCTAAAAGGTGCATTTTCATTAATTACATTATTTGCAGAAAAAACTGGTTTATTTGATTTATTATATAAGACTAAGTTACCATCGGATTGCATTTTTAATGTATAAGGACCATTATTAATTCCAGTATCAGAACGATTCATTTCCTTTCCTTGCCATACTTTAACACCATCCTCTTCTATATATAAAAAACCCTCATTTGTAACATTTAAGATAAATTTACCATTTTCACTAGTCATCGGTAATTTACAATCAGTATTTGAACTAGTTCCTGATACACAAGTGAAATTATTACCTGCAAAGTTTTCCATTAGTTTATTATTCTTATATGCTAGATTGTATGATATAATGAATAAAGTAATAATAACTGTAGAAATAATAAGAATTTTATTATTCATTTATATTTATAATATAATACAATAAAATAGATTGACAAAAAAATAATATTTATAAAAACATTAAGAAAAAATTATTCTCAAAATAGATAAAGAAAATAGTAAATTCTTTATATCATGAAGTAATATTAATGATTTTAAAAGTAATAAAAATATATTAAAATAAAATTTACTTAAAGTTATCTAGAGTATGATGAGTATAGTGCGTAAAATGGCAATCAAAAAAAACTTAGATAATAATACAATGGCAAAGAAAGAAACTCAACAATCTGTTCCTCAAGAACAAACTCAACAAGCAGCGTCAGTTAAATCTGAATCCAAAAAAGCAACTAAAGCTTCTTCCTCTAAAAAAGAAGAATCTGCACCAGTTCAACAAGCAACCCCTGTAGCTACACCAACTCCTGCTCCAGCAACTGTTAAAAGAATTGTTAAAGCAGCTTCTAAAAAAGAAGAATCTGCTCCAGTTCAAGCAGCAGCACCTGTCTCTACTCCAGCTCCACAAGAATCTGCACCTAAAGCAAAAGCACCAAGAACTAAATCTGCTAAAGCACCAGCAACTCAACAATCTGCTCCAGTTGTTACTCAACAAGCAACTCCAACTGAATCTGAATCCGCTCAAGAACCAATGGGTGTTTCTGCAATCTTCGAATCTGTTTCTTCTCAACTTGAAAACTTAATTAATTCTCAAAAAGCATTACAAGTTAATGTTAAAAAAGCATTAAAAATGTATCAAAAAGAAGCAAAAGAAGCTGAAAAATCTCAAGAACGTGAAAAACGTCGTCATAGAAAAGACCCAAATAGAAAAAAGCGTGAACCAACTGGTTTTGCTGTAGCATCTTCTATCTCTGATTCATTATGCTCATTCTTAGGTGTTACTGCAGGTACTAAATTATCTAGAACTGATGTTACTAGAAAAGTTACTGCTTATATTCGTGAAAACAACTTACAAATCCCAACTAATAAAAGATGTTTCGTTCCAGATGCTAAATTATCAGCAGTCTTAGGTCCATTAAAGCCAGTTGACCAAGGTAAAGGTTATAACTACTTTAACTTACAAAGATATATCACTCCACATTTCCCATCTACTAAAAAAGCAGTTTCTGCACAATAAATAATATAATAATTGGATAAATATAAAATTTAAATTTGATAGTTTTAATTTTATAATTATTTTATCATATCTATATAAAGATGATGATGTTATCAATCACTAATAAATCTGAATGGATTAGAAATCATTCTAAATATATTTGTATTCTTTTAGCTAATTGTGGCTATGAATCTAATAACTTATATAAAAGTTCTATTTCTGATGAAATTTATGATTGTATTCATATACATCTTAGTAATCATTTAAATGATACTGAAATATTGGATAAAAAAACATTAAATGCAATATCTCTTATTATTGATGATATTCAAGAAATATTTAATATTGATAGAAATAAATATAATAAATTATATTCACTTTACGAGTCCGTTTTAGAAGATTAATTTATTATTACCACCTTTATATTTTTTTAATAAAATAATTGTTATGTTATTAAAAATATATATATCATTTTTTATTTAGTTTAGTTTCCAACTGCGGATTCATATAACCAAGGCATTGCATTTCTAGCATCCGTATTAACTAATGTTAATCCAGATAATATCCATAGACAAGCCGTCGATTTATCTGATTCGGTAACTCCTTCAGAAACCATCCTATCAAAATCATTCAATAAAAGATTCGCTAATTTATACTTATCTGTTATGCGCCAAATCGATACCATAGTTTCCGTAAATACTTTGCCATTAGTTACATAACGTAATTTAGATTGACTTGATAAACCAATTCTATAATTCCACATATCTTCCATATATTTATATAATGAACGTAACAATTGCAAATTTAATGATAAAAACCATTCACATTTAGTATATTGTTTTAAGTTATCCATTTTTTGAAAAACAGAAATACATCTTTGTTGTAATCTTATTTCTGGGTCATCAATAACTTCATTTTTAATTTCAATTGAACGATAATTTTCAATTTTCTTTAAAAGATTATTAAATTTATTAATTATATCATCCCCAATCTCGCAAGTATTATATGGATTGATTGTCGAGTTTTTTAATAATTCTTTTAATGTCGCTATATCAAATCCCCACCATCTATTATCGGCGTCTTTATATGAAAAGAAGTTTTTATTAGATATATCAGTCAATTCCTCGAAGGATAAGAAGTCTGTATCATTGGTGTTTAAATGTTTACAATATACTGGGATACCACGAGTTTTAATATAGTTACGTACTAAAAACCCACGAATTAATGATTGTATTTTAACAATAGATTTAACGTGTTGATTAAATGAGGAATAATCTCTTTTTAAACGTTTAGGGTTTAAATTAAGATTAGATAGGTCATTCACAATAGTACCCGTAATATTATTATCAATGTCATTATTATTAAGTGGTTCGGTAATAAGTAATACGTCGTGTACATTTGCGTGAACACCACATAAATCACCAATTCTTTTATTATTTCGACACTGCTTCGTCGGTTCTTTATTTAACCGTGCGTGACACTTATTTAAATCGAATTGATTCATTTTTTATATATAATATTTATAAAAGTTAAGTAAAAATTCAAATTTTTATTTTTCTTTAAATAATTCAAAAATTAAAATAAAAAAAATTTGATTGATATTTTTATTTAAAATTTAACAATATAATAATAATTATAACATTAAGAATGTCTGCAAACAAACAAACTAAATCTGATGCTTTAAAGCCTCAACACATTGACTTATCTAAAATTACTTTTGGCGAAATCGTCACCAACAAACATGGTGGAAAAAGTTGCCGCGTACAATTAGACGGACGTGATTTAATGATTGAAACTCCAAGAATGAAATTACCATATGGTATTTCTGTTAATATTGAAAAAGATACTAGCGGTAAACCAATTCAAGGTAAAAATCCTAAATACAATTTAGATTTATCATTCGCTGGTTTTGAATTAAATGACCAAGGTGAACCTGCTGATAAACAAGTAAGAGAATTATTTGAAAAAATGGAAGGTTTACATAATCTTTTGATTAAAGCAGTCCATAAAAATGCTGAATCTTGGTTAGGTTTATCTGAATGTAATGAAGCTATTGCTAAAGCATTCGTACGTGATACTATTAAGTATTCTAAAGATAAAATCACTAAAAAAATTAATAACAAATATGCTCCAACTTTACGTGGTAAATTAGCTTTCTGGGATAACAAATTTTCAGCATTCGCTTATGATGAAAACAAACAATTAATTACAGATTTAAAATCTGCATTAGTTGCTAGAGGTGAAGCTAGAACAATTCTCAAACTTGAAGGTGTTAATATCGCTCAAGGTAAATGTGGTTTCTCATTTAAAATTATACAAATTAGAGTTTATCGTCCTGTTGGTCTTCCAGCTTATGCTTTCGTCGATGATGATGAAGAAGATGTACCAGTTAAAAGCAATTTAACTTCTGAACCAGAACAAAAATCTCACAACACTCACGTTGAAGATTCTGAAGATGAAGATGCTGGTAATGGTAAAGATGAATTAGATGAACAAGATGATGATGACGAAGATGAAGAAAAACCACCTACTCCTCCACCACAAACTAAAAAAATTGTTAAAACAGCAACTGCTACTAAAGCTCCTGCTAAAAAAAAATAAATAATTAAATTTCAATACAATGAAATACAAATTATAAAATAATATAATAATAACAATTTTATATTAAAAATTTTATTTTTTTTAATATTTTTAATATAATTCAAATCTTATAAAACCAAATAATCAAATATTTATTTTGATTGCTTGTTTTTTAATTAATTCAAACATTTATTTCATTATCCTTTATAAATGTTTCTAATAATTCTAAATTCTCTTTACAATTTATTATTTCTTCTGATATTTTCTCTTGATTTAATATGACTTTTTGCAAATTATATAAATCTCTTATCTTATTATAATCAATTATTTCTGTTAATTTTATATTTTCAAAACATTTATCCCTTTTTATTATTTTATAACAATCATCTACAGATAATCCTTTTGGTCTATCTACATAATCATTACCTAATAATATACATAAATCTAAAAATGATTTATAATCTAATCTTAAATCAAACAATATTTTGTTTAAATAAAATACATCTATATACTCATTTTGAATATTATAGTTTGTTAATACCATCTTACAACCTAATGCTATTACATCTGTATCATCACTCATTACACAATCTGCTATTTTTAAATCACATAACTTAACTGATAATAATTCCGCTTCCATATCACCTTGTATAAACGGTATTCCCATTAATTTAAATAATTCTTTAGTTCTACCCAACTTATCTTTGGTTACTTTCACGTTTTCAGCTTCTAATTTATTTAATTCTTTTTCTATTTCAACCATATTAATCTCTTTCTCTTTAACTACCACTTCTGGTTGAGAACTATAACTACGTATTGTTGTTTTTAATATTTCTATTTTCTTTTCTCTTTCTACTCTTACTTCTTTTCTTTCTTCTAATGTCTTTTGTTTTTCTTTTGGAGGTTTTCCATCAAAAATAAATATTGGAACTATATTATATTTTCTAAACTTACCTATCATATTATAAAAATGATTCAAATAATTTTCATTATTATACATAAACTTATACATATATAAATTGGTATCAATTGCTATCTTCTTTCCTTTCAAAGATGATAAATGATGGGATACGTATCCTCTATACCGTCTCTCTATAAAGCCTTTTAAATTTCTAATACCCATTTTTATTTTATTTTTTGTTTTTATATTATAAACTTAAAATTATCTTTATGTTTTTATATTTTTCTTATTTAATTAATTCGTTATAAGTCATACGTATATAAGGTTTATTTATAAGTAATGTGTCTGTATATAACTTATACCGACCAAGACTTGCAATACCAAAATTATACATTTCCACCTGTTTAGTATCAGTCCATACCGTATTATTAATATCGTAATCTCTTATAAACTCTTCAATATTACTTAATAAACCATATTTTAATATATAATATGCGAATACATTTGTGTGTTGTATAAATATTTTGTTTGTACCATCATTCTTCGATTTTAATAAAACATCAATCGACCCAATATCTTGCACATCCAAAATATATTTTACTAATTGGTTTAAATACATTAATTCTGTGTAAAACATATCATCTAAATTACTTTTAGTAATTATTGAATCAAGTGTCGTATTAAAGGTTATTGCATATGCATCGGTATACGATTCAAAAATATTTGCATGGTCATTAATTTTAGTATTTTGAATAATTTTGTTTTCTAATTTTAAATTATTACAAAATGCAAAATCCTTTTTTAAATAATGAATTAATTCATGAATAAACACTTTATCACTATCTTCTACTCTAAAAATAAATATTTCTTTTGTATCAAACCCGTGTGTCGTTAAGCCAGAGTTGACATTGATTGGATTAAATTCTTCGCCAATTTTTATCATCTTTTTATACTCTAAAGGTACGTAGTTTATTTGAATATTATTATCTTTTATATTTAAATATTCCAATATGGTAAAACACTTACATATTTTATATTGTAAATCATTGATAAAATTATTATTTTTAAAATACACATTGAGAGTAATCTTATTTGTTCCGTATGAATATACGAATGTTTGAATATTATTATAATTTTTAATTAAATCCACATAATATGCCTTTGGAAAGAAGTTAGACTCCCATCTATAAAATACTTTATTTAATTTATCATTCGTTTGTACAACATAATCAACGTTATTCTCATTTATATCTAAGTTTGTTTCAATTTTAACAACTAGAGACTCTCTATCTTTTTTAATATTATAAACTATTGATGAATATATCGGTAACAAATTATCTTTTAATTTTGATAAACAAGAATATTTATTTTTTGATTTTAATAAATTGGTTTTTAATAATTTCATTATTAATATAAACAAATAATAAAATTATTTTAATAGCAAATCGGTTATTGCCATAGATTTTATATATTCTATATTGTATTTAGGTTTTTCAAATTCTTTAATTTCATCATTAAATACAAATACTATAAACATTCTACCAAATGTATAATCAATATTATTTAAAATACCATATGTATCAAGTTGTATAACATTACTTTTACCCTCTAAGTCTACGTTAATTTTAATATCTAAATTCTTAGACAATGGATAATTCAAAAAGAAAGGATGGATGCTATGCTTATAATTTATCGGTATTGTTAATAATAAATCATTATTATTTATTTTTTCGATTTGTGGATTATTAAATTTATACTCAATATTAAATTCATAATTTATATTATTTACGGTAACTTCATGATAATCATATACTAAATCTAAAAGGTATTTATGAGTCATCATTAAATCATCTGTAATAATTAATTTTATAAATGCATACTTTCTTAAAAACTCATAATCAACTGGAATTTCATTCATACCAATTTCTACATTGTCTAGGTCGCTTATATTTAATCGTAATTCGTATGTAAAATTTAAAGATAACACGGTTTCAATGAACTTCTTATTATTACTATTGTTAATCTTATTCAGAATTCTATTTTTTATTAAATCACTACCCTTCTCAATTATTTTATTAGTGTTAATTGTACTGAGAAATTCCCAAAAATTTGCTTTTGTATTGTTCGATGTTTCTAAATACTTATCATAATTGGATAACCCATTTGAAAAAATATCATACGTGTCACATAAAAACTCACTAACCTGGGGGTCAAACTGCGAGAAAAACTCCTTAAAAATGACATCTGGTTTAATTAAATCATTCGGTGATTCACCATAATTATCATAGTTATCTCTATAGTCCTTATTAATTAAAACTTGATATGCTTCGGATATCTTATGAAACATTTCATATGAATTTGGGTCATTGTTTTTATCTGGATGCCATTTTAATGCCATCTTTTTATAAGCTTTTTTAATATCACTAATAGATGCATTCTTATCTATTTCTAATATATCATAATAATTCATTAATTAAATAAACATTTTTTAACTTTAAGTATTAAATATTCTAATGCGATAATATCGTGTTCTATTTTACTCATTCTGTTTTCTAATTCAGCACTAAAACGAATTAATTCATATTGATCTTTTATTTTATTTGACTCAAAACTATAATAATTTATAATTGATTTTAATACCTCTATTAATGGAATATTTAAAAGAACTAAATCATACAATATTGCCCTACATTCCATCACTGATTCTAAATTCGGTTTTTCAATTAATGCATATAATTTTGTTAAATAATTATTTTTAAGAGTACTTTGAGGTAATGCTTTATTGGTTGCATATAAGTCTAGTAATAAATTAATTTTATAAATATTATTATTACTTTGTGCTATTAATAGTTTATATATAAGCGATTTACGTTTTGATGCTTCATCTGATAATACGGAAAGAATATAACTTTTTATAATATCATCATTTGGATAAGGAACACGAATTGTATAAAATCTAGAAACTAAACCCTTATCTAATTTAGATGTATTATTCACAATTAAAATGAAAATTGTATGTTCCACACATTTATCAAGCATTTTACGTAATGATGTTTGGGCATCTATCGATATTTTATCAAAATGATTTAAAATTATTACTCTTTTTCGACCATTAATTGGTTTATAAGAAATCAAATCAAAAATAAAATCAGTAATAATGTTTCTATCATATAAACCATATTCATACAAATTAATCTCATAAAATGATGGTGTGTACATATATTTTATTTCAACTTGATTATTTCCTATTTTTAAATCATATGTTCCAAATTGTTTTTTATATGGGTCATCATCAAAAATATGTTTCATTAATGAATAACATAATATCTTTTTACCCGAATTATGAACTCCAGTAAAAATAATATGATTTAAGTTCTCTTCATTTATGGTTTTTAGGTACAGAGCTATATCTTTATTTATAATAAAGTCATTTAAATTTGTTGGTACAAATGACATTATTAATTTATTTATTAACTACTTTTAAAACATTATTTAAACTGATTTCTAAATTACAATTGTTATCTTTACTTCTTGAATTACAATTTTCAATATTATATTTTGAAATATTTTTCAAATAATCATTAAAACTTTTATTTATTTGATTATTTTTTTCTAATAAAACACTATCTGGTGATATTCTTTCGTCAATATCAATAATTTTCTTCCAAAATAATGCTTGAGATTTATATGTTTTAATTTTATTTATAAAATATTTTACCATTGGAAATGCTTTTGTATACCATTGATATATATCTACTTGTTTTAATTCATTATTATCTATATGTGAATGTGAATCATATCTAACGACCCGATGACATATTTGTTCAAAATCAGAAATTGTATCCATCATCTCCAATATATGTAATTGTTTCGCCCCTTGAATATTTATTGAATTTTTAAATAAAGGATGTAATAACAAGTAATTAAATTTATTTTGTTTGAAATCACTTAATATTTTTTTAATAGTTGCTGGGTCCATATTTATATCAATTAATCTGTATGTTGCTTTCACTTCTAATAAATATTTTTCAAATAACTTAATACCTGATTCATAATAATTAGAGTAAATAACTGATGGTAAACCGTGGGATATTGTTAATATTTTTTCAAATTTAGTATTTGTTATTATGTTTTCAGTATAATTACTTATACTTCTTCCAAAATAAATAAAATCATTTATTGATAATTTTGTATTTTCATTAATTGCTTTATTAATTTTTAATTGTTTTAATTCATCTCTTGATAATCTATTAAAATATAAATCCATAAATAAATTCATTTGTTCATTGGTAAAAACATTTTTCATAAAATGAACTTTATAATTTGGATAATTTGATTTTATTACTTTTGATAAATATGATTTACAAATTATTTCATA
>JACCDO011690136.1_pt1 | contig 17121 bp, 12 predicted proteins | sample 7446101 | NCBI WGS metagenome assembly JACCDO01 (sample SAMN15323440, study PRJNA562643) | freshwater metagenome | isolation source: river surface water | place: USA:Blue River Watershed | collected 2017-08-16 | reverse complement strand
CTATTGGGTTCTATCCCGAAGATCGTAGAAATTGAAGGGGATTTTCATTCCAAATTAACACCTTTGGCTGACCCTCCCTATTGGTTGCCCCCACCTACCCCAGCAGTAGAAGCGAGTTTAAGTTGGTTGATACAAAAGGGTTTGATTCGCGAGTTTACTGACCAAGATATCCCGCATTTGGAACTAGAACTTGCCATTTGTTTGGGTCTTAGGGATTATACCCGAAAAGCTGGAGTAAAGGGTTTTGCTTTGGCTTTGTCTGGGGGTAGAGATTCTGCAATGATCGCTTATTTGGTAGCAAGGATGTTTAAATATGATTTATCAGAGATGCCTGAAAATGAACTCAAATCATTAATTCATGATAAATTCTTAATGGCATACCTATCCACAGAAAACTCTGGGAATATCACAAGAACTGCTGCTGCTGCAGTTGCCAAAGAAATCGGTGCTAAGTTCTATGATTTGAATATACAAGATACTTTAAGCACAGAACTCAAATTGATCGAATCAGCCATCGGTAGAAATCTCTCTTGGGAAAATAGCATCGATGATATCGCCCTTCAAAATGTACAAGCGAGATTGAGAGGGAATATCATTTGGTTTTTAGCGAACCTAAGACAAGCTTTACTGCTCTCTACATCAAATAAAAGTGAAGCTGCCGTAGGATATGCCACTATGGATGGAGATACATCTGGGGGGTTGTCTCCGATTGCAGATATTCCCAAGAGTTTAGTGACATTATGGTTACACTGGGCTCAAAAATTCCATGGTTTAGAAGCATTATCTTATATCAATAAACAACAACCCACAGCGGAATTAAGACCTCAAGCGCAAGAGCAAACAGATGAAGCGGATTTAATGCCTTTTGTGATTTTGGATCGATTGATCTATGGTTTTATACAAAAAGCCCAAGATCCTTTAGAGCTATTTTTGAGCCTTTGGCCTCAAGTCCAGAGTTATTATGAAAGTCCTTATGGGTTTAGAGATCATATTGCTAAATTTGTCAGGATGTTTTGTTTTGCCCAATGGAAAAGAGAGAGATTTGCGATTTCATTTAGATTAACAGCTTTTGATCTAGACCCCAAAGCAGGGGGTAGATTCCCTGTGATTCAATCTCCTTTTGTTGAAGAACTCAAAGAGTTGGATGAATATCTTATTGAGCATTTTCCTAAAGCGTAGGTTTTGTATGTATCAGCTCCTAGTATTCATCATTCTCTTCATGGTTGCCTGTCAAGGAGAAGTGAAAAACCCAGATCCACCCATGGCACCAGCACTCAAACAAACAGCCACAACAATGCTCAATCCCACAGCAACACTAGATACCATGCGTTTAGCCCAACTCAACACATGGATTTTGGATGATGCAAATCTCTTTACCTTGGTAGCATCCGTCCTGACTGAAAGCCTACTGGATATGATCAAAGGGATCACCCAAGGGCAAGGTGATATGGCAATGGAGATGATGGGTATGGGCACAACAATGGATATGGGCACTCAAAATAATGATTTCACTTCTCTACTCTCTTCATTTGAAGGAAATGGATGGTTAAAACTCAAGATTTCTTGTGCCAGAATTTCAAATATTATCAATGGCAATCAAGATATCACAGCAGATCTTGGACAAATCAACTTAAATATGCTTTTTACAGATATCAAAATCGATCCATTGATTTGGGGTGATGCCCAAAATTGTCAGATTCAAGCCAATCAATATGCACTTGAGATGAATGTTCATGGGGATCTTGCCTTTTTTATCCCGAGCAGTAACGCCATTTTTGATCAAAGTTGGTCTTTAGCCAAGAATACATGGATCTCTTTTTCAGGGAATCTATCCCTCAATCAACATCAATATCAAGGCGCTCAAAAGATCATGATTGATACAGAGAGTAAGAGATTATGGTTGCTTTGGGAGATCGATCAAGCGCAATCATTGGTGATCTCCAAGAGTCCAGAACTCAATGATTTTAGTGTATTTGATCTTCAATCTGCAGACGGCTTATGGCATTGTGATTTACTGAATCACATATGTAAAGCAGATCAAGGGGATGCTGTATTATCATGGTAAAACACCTGTTCTTGATTTTCTTTCTTTGTTTCATACATCCCCTCAAAGCTGATCCCCCCAAAACTGATCCCCCCAAAACCACAGAGAAGATTGAAATTCCTAGGTCTTTATACCTGGAAACTGAAACAGCTTTGATGAAAACACCACATCTTTTAAGAATAGGCTTATTTGATATGAGCCTAAAAACCAATGATCGCTTGACACTGAAAATGTGGAATACCCCCATGCTATTGGGCTTATATAATATTGGATTTCAAGTCAATCTCTACCAATATCAAAACTTCTATTTTAACTTAGATTTCCATTATGCCACAATCAATCTCAATCGTTTTGCTCAAGACCCAGCTCAAAAAGAAATCGAAAAAAGAATACATATCGTGCCAGTCTATCTCAATGCTGGTTGGCATTTCTCCAAAAATTGGTATTTGGGACTCAGTCTTAGGTCTTATACCATTGAAGGGAATCTAAATACTGGGAATCAAAGTGATTCGCCCTTTGGTACTGTGATTGCGAGTTCCAATAAACAAGTCAAAGTTCAACTCGGTTATGCCCTTAATGAAGCTTGGTCTTTTTGGTTCTTCATCAATCAAATCGTCAGTCAGAATTATAATGGCTCTATATATCTTAAAAAAGAAATCGATACAGGGATTGAAGTGGAAGCTTATGGTAAGGCGAAAACACAAATCGAAAAAAATGCAAAATCTTTTGGTTTTAGAGTCGTGAGAAAAGGTGAATTAATCGATTTTCAAATCGGTTTTGATCGAGGGCAGCCCCCATTATATGTGACAGGTTTACTATTACCTAATCAACAAAATTATACTTTGCCTTACATCGACTTTGCTGTTAAATTCTAGTGAATTAAGCTGATTTCTTGGGATGTCTAGGTGAAGTAGGTGGGGTAGGTTTAAGCACTGGGGGCTGGGATTTTTTTGCTTGTCTTCTCATGGGGATATGTTCAATATTATCCAGATCAAAGGCTTCCCCCTCTTGGACAAAGCCAAAGCCTTCATAGAAACTCTTGAGATAGGCTTGCGCAGAAATCACAATATCGACAGCACCAAAAGTAGCTTCGATTTGTGCAATCCCTTCATCCATCAATCTTTTGGCATAGCCAAATCCACGATGGGTTGTGCGCACAACAACACGGCCTAAATAGATACATTGGGGTCTAGGTGTATACTTGCTGTTGCAAACCCATAAACCATCATGGGGCACAGCTTGTTGTTCATCTGCAAAATCTTTATACACGCGCAAATAAGCGCAAAGCTCACCATTGATGGTACCAAGCAGATGGTATGCGTTAAAATCTGTGCCATCAGCATCTTGGAACAAACAGTTTTGTTCTAACATAAAGACTTCTTGTCTGAGGGCTAAAATCTGATAAACTTCTCTGGAACTGAGTTTGGAAAAATGGGTAAATTTAAAGTGAAGCATTTTGTATGGCTTTGTTTTTTAAAGGTCAGTCAGTTCAATGACTTTCTGTTCCTTTGGTTTTTGGTTTTTTTGGATGCTTAACCTAACCTGCAAATCACGTGTGCTTTCAAGTGCTTTTGCTGTTTTGGTTTTAAAGTAATAGGCATCCTCTATGAGTTCATCTTTTTGCCACAAGAATGTGGGATAAAGACCGGATACTGGGCGCGTTTTTGATGTTTTAAAAAGAAGCTTGTGTTTGCTTTGATTTCTCCATTCTAGCTCAATCATATAATCTGCCAAGGGTTGAGTGCCGGTTTTATGCCAATATAATCTAAGGATATATTGAGATGAGCCCGGTTCATCTTGACTGTTTTCTAGCTTCTCTAACTTTGCCCCCATCAACTCAATCCCATCAACAATGGTCTTGGGTTTAGGATATGGTTGCCAAGTGAGATGGCTTTGTTCAGTGATTGATACTGGTTTGACTTTTTCTTTTTTGACAAGCTGAAGTTGCTGATCTAGCTCACGCTGAAGGTAATTTTGCATTTTATATTTAATTTGTAAAATATTTTTTTCAAAATACTTGCTAACATCTTGTTTTTCCAAAGGATCTTTTTTTAGATTAAATAAAAATAATTCTTGTTTTTTGATGTCAAAAATCGCCTTAAAATCCCCTTCAATCAGCGCAATTTTGCGATTTCTAGGCTGATCAAAACCCTCAAAATGTTCCGCAAAAATATCTTTATTTAATTCAGAGAATATTCTAGAATTAAAATGAGTGATAAACTCTTGAAATTCAATGCTTTTTTTGTTATTTTTAGCTATTAATAATTCACCAGGATTTAACATTTTTTTTACATGATTGTTTTGAGCTTGTTGCAGATTTGACACTTGCTGTTCAGTATTAGTATTTGAATACATATTCAGTTTTTGTGTTTGATCGAGATATGTTTCTTCTGTGATTGGAGCTTTACTGAGCATTTGCATGAGTAGAGGGTAGAGATTATGTAAACTGATTGATGTATGAATGACTTTGGATTGATCTTTAAACAATGAAGGATATAAGGAAAGATAAGGGTGGAAGATCAGTAATGGGACTTTGATGGATTCTTCAAAGAGTTGGTGATGATGGAAACGATCTCCATGTTCATCAAATTCTTCACCATGATCTGCAGTAATGATGACAATGGTATTTTCCAATAAAGCTGGTGTCATGATTTTTCTTAACAATTGATCTGTTTTTAGAATTTCTTGATCATAGCAAGACATACTCGATTGAGGGTCATGGCAAATATAGGGTTCATGTGGATCTACAAGATGTAACCAAAAAGCCCAAGCTTGTTCTTGTTCTTGTTGTTTTTGAATCGCTAGCTTTGTGCGAGCTACCATATCATCAGAATCAATGGTTTTAATCTCATCTGAAGCGCCATAACCCATTAAAACATCAAAATGGCTTTGGATATCTTTGATCAATCCTTGGGTGAAGAATTGAGGTAAATGGGCTTGGGTATGCCAACCCAATGTTTTGAGTGTTTTGAACATTGTATCTGTTTGGGGTGAGAATTTTGCCTTGATCCCAGCATGTTCAAAAGGAATCAATCGATAGGGTAAGGCAGTCAGCATAGAAGATAGGCTATATTTGGTGGCATTAGAAGGAGAGTAGGCTGATTCAATTTGCCAATAGAAATCTTTCATTTCTGCTAAAAAAGGTGTGGTTTTGAGTGCATATCCATAGTTTTGCAGATGATCTGATCTTAGGGTATCTATGGAAATTAGGAGGATATTGGGTTGTTTTTGGCTGAGTGTTTGGAGGATTTTGGGTTCTGGCATAGGGAGCAGATCATCGATTTGATTCTCGGGTTTACTGCCTTCTTCATCACTGAGCGTTGAACAATCTTCTTTGACTTTGGTTTGAGGCCAATCGATTTCTGCTGGGTGAATACTAGGATTTTGATCATCGCAATCCATCCCAAAGAAAGTCCCATATCCATCTTTGTCTTGATCTGTCAAACGATTGCATTGATCGATTAGGATTTTAAGCACAAGGGCATGTTTATAGGCATATTGTCTAAAACTTTGATCTTGGAGTTGAGAGAAGAGTAATAACAGCACTAGGGGATAGAGATATTTTTTGATGGGTGTCTTGATTTTTGATTGAATGAGAGATTCATAGATGATGATGCTCATGCTGAATCCCACAAAAATCCATAGTCCTACCATTGAATAGAGTGAGAAGAAGATCTCCAAAGCCGGATAACTGACATAAACCCAAGGGATCAACAGAAGAATCACAGAGAGCATCCAAAGAACACGATTGAATGTCAAGGCTGTGATCAATGCTTGTATACTAAAGAACAACAAGAAGATCAGAGAGAGCGACAAAGGTTTAAGGATCAATGGGATCAAGCTTTGATCTTTAAATAATGGCTGTAAACGATCATCGATCATGCTGATGAAGAATTGGGTGATTAAGAAAGCATAAGCAAGAGTAATGGCTTGAGGGATATATTTGGGGATCGTTTGGGTGATCAATGGGGTGATTTTTTTTTGGATACTGGGGATTTGTAGGATTTTGAAGATGTAGATGATGGGGGTTAAAAGCATGAGTTCAAAAGCAAATGGCAGGATTTGATCTAAACTTAGGGCTTGATGGGAAAGTTGGTTTTTGAGACTGGCAAAAAAGAAGATGATCAGTAGATAAGGGAGTATTGCTAATGTTTGCTTCATTTATATTTGATTCCATTGGGGGTTGAGATCATTGACATGATGTCACATCTATCACAATACAATAACGAGATGATGTATTGAGATTCGTGCATTGAAAACCTTCGGCACAATCGATATCACTTTGACAAGGAAATGCACACATTGTTGCCATTGAATCAATTGTCGCCACACAAATATTACCTTCTCCACAAATATCATCCAACTCACATGGTGTACATTGGGTTTTGGGTGAATCACAACGTGAATCATGACATATATGACCTTGATCAGCTTCTAATGTAATCACTTCACCTTGAGAACTAAGACAAGCAATCAAATGGGTTAAACACAAAGAGATAATGAAATGACGCATGGAAATTCCTTAAGAAAAATTATGATTGAGAATTGAGATAAATCTCCTTATTGATTTTTCTCAGATAAATCAAAGATAAAATCACCAGCAGTAACCCAAAACATAATAACCTAAAATCATATTTTTTTTCATAAACCAATTTAACGGGCATTTGCTCAATCCCCCCCAAATATTTCTCATCCCGAATCAGATCATTAGCACTTAACCCATAATTCTCAGCCAAAGCAGATAATCGAGAAAAATGAATCACTGGTATTTTTGCTTGTGCAAAGCGATGCATAATAGAATAACTGGGTGTTTGGCTTTTGAGCACAGCAGCCTTGAGATTTAAGCCTGGTTCATAAGCTTTTTTCCATAGTGTACCAGCAGAAACAGCATTCCCCCCGATATTCACATAAGCCGATAAATGACAAGATTTTGCTTCTTTTTGGTATACATCCCATCTCTTCTCATAACTTTGTTCAATGCTCTCAATCTCTAGTGTAGTATAATGATTTCGTGTCATCGCTAATCTCAATAATGCCAAACTCTCTGAAGTGAGATTCTTTCCACGATCTTCAGTGCCACCAAGCGTCACAAATATACTCTTATGCTTTAAAATCCCTTGTTCATAGAGATGATTTTCCATATCTAACCATGTAAACAAAGGATCATTTGCCCCCCACATCGATGATGCAACACTGCTGATGGTGATTGTTTTGATATTCTTCTCTTGGAGTGCAATCAACACAGCGATATTCAATGCTGGAAAAGAACCAGATAAACCCACTGCCACACAATCACCTTCTTTGATCTTTGCTTGATCGATTAAATCAATCGCAATGGCACTCCATAACGCAGAAATACTCATTTGTTTTGCTTGTAATTGCCCAGTGTTGGTCGTAATCCCAGAGAGTAAAACACCGAGTAAGCCAGATGATTTGATATCTAATTTCGGGTCTATACTGCTTTGACCAAATCTCTTGATCTTTTCATTCTTGATGGCAGTAAACGCATTGAGTGTGGATTGAATGGCCTGATATTTTTGAGAGACATTGCTTTGTTGGATTTTTAGGGGGGTAGATTCTATGGCATATACCATAGATACAATCATGACCACAATGATCCAGAGCTTGATTTGGGGCATTTCTATTCTGCGCCAATATAACTTTTTCAATTCAAAACCCCTTGTACCAAAAACAACAAAATCAATCTCACAATGGCAGAAGATAATAACATCGCACCAATGGTTAGGTTTAATCCTTGTTTATCGATGGAAATGGCGATCAAACCAGGGATAATATAACCAATGGGATCTAAGGCAACATGGGTGACTTCTAGGATCATGGGACTCAGCGTTCTCAAGATTTCACCCCAAGCAAAACCTGTTAATAACATGATTGTATTTCTTCTTTTTCCATAGATTAATGCGATATTCTTGAGTAGATCGACAGAGAAGTAAGTCAAAATCGCTGCCAAAATTGTCACCAGCAATTTGTCTATATCTTGGAAATAAATCGCCAAATAGCCAGGGATAATCAATCCACCCACAGCAATGCCATAACCCTCCCAAAACAAAGTGCTGATCAGTAGTCCTATCGCAATAGAATAGAGATAAAGTTCTTCCATTCTCTATATCTCCTTTTGATGTTCAAAAAAATCAATCAGTTCTAAACCTATGCCTTTGATATTGCCAATCCCCAATAACATTAATTTCTTTGATTTGATACGCTCAAAAACATGATCGATCAATGTCATCAATACACATTCATTTTCTTCAACCCAAATCTCTTGTTCTGTGATCATGCCTAAGTCAATCAATATTTCCTTAAAACGCAGTCCACCTATGCCTAAAGCGATATAGTAATCCGCTTTGGTCCATTTTTGGGAAGCTTGAGCGAGTTGTATCGTTCTATCGATTCTATCGGCTCTACAATTGATTAAGATCATTGTTGAAGTTTGATCGGATTTGCGTTTTTGTTGGTTTTCCCAAATCAAACCTGTGGATTCGGGATCATTGGCAGCAAATGCTGAAATAAACTCTAATTCTCTTTGATCATGGGGATGGATATATTTGAAGCTTTTCAATACACCGATATCGGGTGGAGATTGAATCATCCCTGTTAAAGCGACTTCTCTAGGAACACCCATATTCTCACAGACAAGCAGGGCAAGGGCGATATTAGATGCATGTTCTTGGTAGGGAAAACGATCCAAAATACCTTGATCGATTTGAGCGATATCTTCATGTGTTACTGGGATATAGCTTGTATTTCTATCTTTGGCACATGATTCAATCATGCTTTGATAATCCAGTTCAGCACTGATCAAAACAGCAGATTTAGGCACAGTCCCAAGTAGTGCTAAGCCTACATCCCTCTCTGTAGGTCCCATCACATCCAAATGATCTTCTCTAATATTGGTTAAAACACCATGGGTAGATTGAATGATTTTAAGTTCACTCAGCGATTGTAATTCGGGTTGTAATGCCATACATTCCACAACCAACGCTTGGGCTTTTTGTTGTACTGCTTGTTGTACTACCCAAAGTTGTTCGATAATATTTGCTTTATTGTGAAGCCTAGGAATCGGTATCTCTCCTTGTTCGCTGATCAACCTCGCTTGAGAACCTGTAGTCTTGGCAATGACCTTGATTTTACCTTCTTTTAAGCCAGCATAAATCAACCGAGTCACAGATGATTTCCCTCTTGTGCCATTGACATGTATTCTGATAGGGATTTGCTTGATCAACGATTGATGCTTTTGATATTCCCATACATAGTAGATGACAAGCAAAGCAAGAATATAAATCACCAACATACAAATGCACAATCGACAAGAAATTAAGGGGTTAAATGAAAAGCAAGACATGATAAGGGATTTCATCAAATTTTGTAAATTTTCTTAAAGATTGTTACTCTTTTATTTCTAAAATCATCACTTTTAAATCACTTCAACTTTAATACACCTATGGGAAATGCAATTGTTATTCTCTTTTTACCCCAAACTCATCTTGATTTATTTATGTATTTCAAGCATTTCTTGTCAATCAAATAAACCCCAAGATCCCTCTCCAGCACAAGCCCAAGCAAAACCCCAAGAACAAGTCCAAGCACAACCCAAAATCCAAGAAAAACAAGCTTGGGTCTTCATTGGGGATTCTTTAACAGCTGGCTTTGGATTAAGCATAGATGAAGCTTTTGTGGCTCTGCTCGATCAAAGATTTCAAAAAGAAGGGATTGCTTGGAAATTAAGAAATGCTGGTGTGAGTGGTGATACAAGTGCTGGTGTATTAAGGCGTGTAGATTGGCTCATCGATGATCAAGTCAAAAGAGCTTTTATTTGTATTGGTGCCAATGATGGATTAAGGGGGCAATCTGTAGATGCTTTATATCAAAACCTCAAGGAAATCATTAAAAAGCTCAAAGATAAAAAAGTAGAAGTGATCTTGGCTGGGATTAAAATGCCGATCAATTATGGGGAAGATTACAGACAGAAATTTGAATCAGTCTACCAAAAAGTAGCCCAAGAAGAATCCATCCCTTTCTTACCTTTCTTACTAGAAGGTGTAGCAGCTGATCCTACCCTTAACCTTGAAGATGGGATTCATCCCAATCGCAAAGGACAAGAGAAAATCGCTGAACATGTGTATCGATTTCTCATGGATCAAAATTTGATTTCCAAAAACAGTAAGGGAAAATAGAGATGTCTGATGTATTATTAAAAATCTCAAACCTCAGTAAAGCTTTTGAAAGCCAAGGTCAAAAATTAGAAATCATTAAATCCCTAGATTTAAACATAGAAAAAGGCAAGAGTATCGCTTTAAGCGGTCCAAGTGGTAGTGGTAAAAGCACCCTAGCTCAATTAATCGCTGGTACCCTATCCTCAGATGCTGGATCAATGCTATGGCATCAAGCACAAGATCAAATCGTTGATCTCCAAAAATTTGGGGAAGAACAAAGATGTGCTTGGCGATTAAAACAAGTGGGTTTTGTCTTTCAAGATTTTAGATTATTCCCCCATCTCACAGCTTTGGAAAATGCTACACTGAGTTTGAATCTCCTTGGTTTTAATAAAGCAGAATCAACGAAAGAGGTATTGCCTTATTTCCAATGTTTTTCGATTGATCATAGAATGCATCATTTCCCTTATCAACTCTCTGGGGGAGAACAACAAAGAGTTGCCATTATTCGCGCGATTGCACATCAACCCTTACTCTTGATTGCAGATGAACCCACAGGGAATTTGGATAGAGATACTGCCACTTCTGTATCTGATTTATTGCTATCTATCCCTAAACAACTCAATTCTGCGCTACTCATTGTCACCCATGATTTATCTTTGGCTCAAAGTTGTGATCAACACTATCAAGTGCAAAAGGGAAAGTTGATCGCTGTCCATGAGTCATGAAAATCAAAGTATTCAAAATCAATCCCAAGTCCCAGTGCTTTGGCAGAAAATCGCTTTCCCTTTTTTTAAGAGATGGATTTGGTTTTGCCTTGTGCTTGGTTTGGGTTTAGGCAGTCTTTTTGGCATAGAACATCTTTTAAGATCTGTAGAACAGAATCTTTATCAACAAGCCAGAGATTTATTAGGGGCAGATTTAACTTTATCAGCTTGGCATGAATTTGACCCACAATGGACAGAAAAACAAATCGCTGAACTCAATCAAAAAGGATTTCAAGAAAGCAAAACACTAGAACTTGCATCTATGGCAAAATCCGATCATAGCGCCCCCTTCTTGGTATCACTCAAAGCAGTAGATCAAAATTACCCTTTAAGAGGCAAATTGATCTTTAAGTCATCTACTCCTTCAAAGATACAAAAGGGTGAAGTTTGGATTAGCATAGGGATCAGCGAACAGAAAAAGCTCAACTTGGGTGATACATTAACCATCGATCAACGCAAATTCAATATCGCTGGTATCATCGAAAAAGAACCTGATTCTGGTTTTACTGGGGCTTTGTCATTTGCACCTAGGGTGATGATGCATATCGATGATTTATATCAAAGCAAATTAATCGGTATTGGGAGTAGAATTAAATATAAATTGCTCTTTGCCTTACAAGACCATATCCCTAATCCCCAACAAGTGATCTCTGCGCAAAGAGATGCACTCAACAAAGTTGTACCACCATCGGTAGAAGTAGAAAGCTACTTGAATGCTCAACCCAATTCACTTCGATTGTTTGAAAGAATCGCATTGTTCTTTTCTATGGTCGCTTTGGTGAGTTTAACATTATGTTTAGGCGCATTCTTTATTTCCTTATTTACATTTATGCAAGAACAACAATCGATGATGTCTGTATTAAGGGCTTTGGGACTTAGTCATCAAACATTAGTGAAATTTTATCTACAATTTGCCACTTTGATCGGTGCCATCAGCGGTTTGATCGGTGTGATCATTGGCAGTGCTTTATCTTATCTCTTATCGATCTATGCTCAACCCTATTTCAATGTCAATTTACCCTTTCAAATCGCCATCATCCCTTCTGTGATCTTAATCTTAGTGAGTATCATACTGAGTGTGCTGATGATGTTGATGTTATTAAAAGCATTATCTCAAGTCAGTGTTCAAGAACAATGGGGCAATATCAATATCAACTTGCATTTAAGCCTAAAAAGCAAAATGATCTTGGTTTTGAGTATGAGCGCATTGATCGTTTTATATCTCTATCTCTCTTCGGGTTCATTGTTTTTGTCGTTCTCATTTGTCATCGGTTTCTTTGTTCTCATTCTCTTGGCATTTCTCTTATTAACGCTGTTTTTTAAGCTATTATCTGTTCTCAAAAACAGAGATTTTATCGATATACACATACAATTCGCTTTAAATCATTTCCTTGGTTATCAAAATAAATACAGATTGATTCTACTCAGTTTATCCATCGGTTTTACCATGATTTGTACCCTAGAATTTGTCTCTTATCTCTTTCAAAAAAACCTAAGCTTAGATGATGCCCAATCGCCCCAATTCTTTATGATTGATATTCAACCCGATCAAGAGAAAGGTGTATTATCCCTTGCCCATGAATTTGAATTACAAGGTTTAAGCTTTAATACCTTGGTGAGAGCTAGATTAGCCGCCATTCAAGGGAAACCCATTAAAATATCGGAATTACCTCAAGAAACACCAGCCCAAAGATTAAGAGCTAGGTCTTTGACCAGAGAATACAATCTCAGCGCTCGGGATCAATTAAATGGGGATGAAAGATTAAGCGCTGGACAATGGTGGGATGCTTCGTTAAAAGGCAATGATGCTTGTCGTTATGTCAGTATGGAAGAAAGATTTGCATCAAGCCTTGATTTAAAACTCGGTGATCGCATTACATTTGATATTCAAGGTAGGGAAATTGAATCTGAAATTCTAAGCTTTAGAAAAGTCAATTGGTTGAGTTTTGCGCCTAATTTCTTGATTTTATACCCCAAAGCTTGTTTGGAAAATGCCCCAAGAACATCCATTGCAGCCTCTAGATTCAAAGGCGATCCATCTACTCAACTTGAAGCATATTCCACTCGATTATTTGATCTATACTCTAATATTTCATTGATCGATTTGCGCTCCGTTTTTGCAGAAGGAAAAAAGCTATTGACTGCATTGTCTTCTGCTTTAAACCTTACTGGATTGATCTGTGCATTGAGTGGGGCATTGATTCTCTTGTCTACCATGTTACTCGATCGCAAGAACAAAGAGTCAGCTTCTCTACTGCTATGGACTTTGGGGATAAATGCTAGACAATCAACACGATGGATATTATGGGAATTATTATTGATTTCTTTATTTCAATTATTAACAATTGGTATTTTGTCGATTTTATTTACTTGGATTTGTGTATTTGCACTTGATTTAACTTGGTATTTTGATATCGCTCATTTCTTGATTTGGATTGTATTTGCGAGTTTATTGCCTTTATTGAGCCATTTATTTTTTAGATTAAAAAGATAATTAATTTGACAAAATTTTCACTTCGTATATTTTCAAGTGATATTTTAAGAAGGTAATTTTATGTTTTATAGAATTCTAAGTACAATCTTATTTGTACTCATTTTAACTCAACCATCAATTGCAACATCACCTTGTACTACAGATTGTCCAATGATTGATATGATTTCTATTGGATCTGGGCAGTTTTATATGGGACGTAATGATCTTTTTTTTGATCAAAAACCCGAAAGATTGATACAAGTACAAGCTTCATTTTTAGCAAGTATGAATGAAATTACTGTGGCTCAATATAGATCTTGTGTAGATGCAGGGGTATGTAGCACAACTGGTTTGACTCAATATCTAGGTTGTCATTGGTCTAATCAACCATCTACCAAAGAGAACTATCCCATTAATTGTGTGAATTGGTTTCAAGCAAGGACATTTGCCCAGTGGTTAAATATGGATTTACCTACTGAAGCACAATGGGAATATATGGCACTTTCACAATCTCAAACCTCTACCTATCCATGGGAAAATACATTTTTTGATATTTGTGAATTCGCAAATTTAGGTATTTCTTGTCATTCAAGTCCAACCTCTGTATGTCAATATTCTATTGGAAACAGTCAACAAGGATTATGTGATCTCATCGGCAATGTTTGGGAATGGGTATTGGATGAATATCAAGATTCTTATCATCAACATAGTGCTTATGAAAAACCAGTATGTGATGATTTATTGTGTGAAAATCATCCTCAAGCATTAAGAGTTTATCGTGGTGGAAGTTTTTATAGCAACGCTAATGTGATCAACAGTAAATTAAGAAATAAAAATCATCCAGATGCAAGATCTCCTAATTTGGGTTTTAGAATTGTCAACCATCAAAATCAATGTGGAGATGGGGTAGTTCAAATCATGGAAGAATGTGATGATGGTAATTCAAATCAACAAGATGGCTGCGATAATACATGTAAATCCTATATGCCTTGTGGAAATAATTGTCCTTCTATTCCTATGGTATCACTTTCTAATGGAAGTTTTTATATGGGAAGTAATGATTTAAATGAACAACCCAAACACTTGGTAAATATGAGTGATTTTCAAATGAGTAAATCTGAAATCACTGTTGGCCAATATAGAAATTGTGTGTCATTTGGCCCATGTACAGCACCAGTTTATACAGCACATGATGCTTGCACATGGACTGAAAACATTGGAAATCAAGAAGACTATCCCATTAACTGTTTAAATTGGCAACAAGCAAGGGATTTTGCTAAATGGGTGGGTGCAGATTTACCAAGTGAAGCACAATGGGAATATGCAGCGAAGAATCAAGGTCAAGATATTTTATACCCTTGGGGCAACGAAGAACCATCTTGTTTATTTAGTAATTTTAACAATATCAATGAGTTGAGTTGTCAACAAGGAACATTACCAGTATGTTATTTTGATGGTGATTTATATAGGATTCACTCTAGAGTTGGTGTACTCGTAGATAATCTTGGAGGAGATAGTTCTTTTAGAAGTACTCCATTGACTTTTATTGTGAAGCAAAATGACAATAGTAATATCGAGGTATCTGTTAGAGAAACTACTAGTGATGATGATTTAATCTCTCCAAATGTTTTAAATACCAATGGTTTTGGTATAGATCCTATTACTTCACAACAAACAAAAATAGGCTCTGCTATCGCTAAAGCTAAAGCAATCAACGATTCATTTGCAATTACCGGTGTTAGAGCAGTTGTCCGAGAAACCAGAACAGATGACCCTTATCATCTTTTAACAGGTAATTTACTTTCAAATCCAATCTTGGATAGTAATGGAGAGTTATTACTTGGGAATACAAACGCAATCTTAGCAGTTACTTTGGACAATAATAATATTATGATTGTGAATGGGTTAATGTTAGATGATTTAATCATAGAGGATCAAGATGCATCTCATAGTTTAAGGAATGCCATTAATGTCCATACCTTACAAACTGGCGTAAATGCTGAAGTTAATGAATATGGTGAATTGGTGCTAATTGCCAAAGATGGTAGAAATATAATGATTAATTATAAAGATGGAAGCGGAGCATATAATGCGGATTTAGCAAGTAAAATCGGTTTAAAGAGCTCTACAGATCCCTTACTAAGTATTGAAAATTTATTTGTATATTCTGGTAAAATCACATTGATATCTCAAAAACCAATTGAAATCAAAGGATCAAATAATTCAGCAAGTTATGATATTTCTGAATGTTTGGGTAATTTGATTGATCAATATGATTTCAATGGTGATAGTATTTTGGCTGATGCCTCAATTTCTATCGTTTTTGATCAAATCGATCAACAACCAACCAATCTCACAAGCCAAGGGATTTGCGATTTAGCAGATAATGTGTCTGAATGGACTTTAGATAGCTATCAATCATCTTATGTCAATGCGCCTAATAATGGCAGTCCTTGGTGTACAGATGCTTCTTGTAATGATCTATTTGATAAAGTGATTCGTGGGGGTAATTGGACTCATGGAAAAGAACGCTTTTTAAATACATCTAGAGGACCAGATTCTCCAGAGATCGCTTATATTAATCTTGGTTTTAGAATTGTGAGACAATAATCTCTATTTCTTCTTCCCATAAGCCACCCTTAAAATCGCAGGGCATAGAATCAAATCCGCCAAGAACGCAATGCCAATGGTAAATGCAATCACCACGCCAAATCGAGCAATTGCCGTGGTGGTCGCCATCAAATACACCATAAATCCAGCCCCTAGCAATAAAGTAGTGCTTAACATCGCTCTACCAGCATGTTTTAATGCATTATCAATCGCAATTTCACAATCATTGCTCAATTGATACCCCATCTGGAAATGATGGAGAAAATGGATGGTATCATCAACCACAATCCCCAATGCAATCGATGCGATCAGTAGATTATTGAGATCCAAAGGAATCCCAAGAATCCCAAGTAACCCCAACATGATCAAGATTGGAAAAAGATTAGGAATCATCGATAATAAGCCTAACTTCACATTCTTTAACATAAAAACCATCAAGATACAGATGATAACAAATGCACTGCCAAAGCTTTGAATTAAATCACTCAACAATGATGATACAATGGTATAAGCCAAATAGATCCCACCAGTAGGATTCACATTGACTTGATTTGAACCAAAAATCTCTTGTTTCCCCTTGTTCATATAATCGATAAACGCTCGATAAGAAGTTGCTTCTTTCCATTTGATTTGCAAGGAAATATGGGTGATTTTACTGTCAATGGTTGCAATCTTCTTCAATTCACTTGGACTTTGAAGTTCAAAGAGATTCAATAATTGACTCGCTTCAGCTTGAGTCTTAGGCATACTTTCATCACCATCCAACATCGCTTTCTTGGTTTCCTTGACGATATTTGTGATGGAAATGGCGTTGGCGACTAATTTCTCTCCTGTTTCAGATCTATAATTCAAAGCATGTTGGGTAAAAGCTTCGATTTGCCTTAAAATCTCTACATTCTTCAATGCCACAGATTCATCATCTTTGCCAGTGAATTCAATGAGATATTCAGCGGCTGCAGTCCCTCCCAAGATCGAATCAATCAATAAAATAGGTTCTTTGATGGGATGATTAGGGGGTAAGTTCTCTAGATCATCATGTCTGACTCTGAGTTG
>JACCDO011130400.1_pt1 | contig 17121 bp, 4 predicted proteins | sample 7446101 | NCBI WGS metagenome assembly JACCDO01 (sample SAMN15323440, study PRJNA562643) | freshwater metagenome | isolation source: river surface water | place: USA:Blue River Watershed | collected 2017-08-16 | reverse complement strand
TGAAACTAACAACGATAAATGGACTGTTTATTTTTCATCTGTTAGATTTAGAAATACATGGACCACTGGTACACGATATGGTATCGGTGATGCTGTAACCTTAGGCGGAATAGTTTATGTTTGTGTAACAGAACACACTGCTAGTGGAACTTTAGAAACAGATCAAAGCAACTGGGACATATATTTTTCTAACGTAGAATATCGAGGAACTTTTAGTCCAGGTGCAAGATACAACCTAAATGATTATGTAAAATTCGGCGGCACTATTTGGAAATGTGTAGAGTCATATACTAGCGCAGATGACTCAGCATTAGATTTCAACGAAGATTTTTGGGATGTAGCTATTCCAGGTCAACAGTTTTTAGGCCAATGGAATACCAATACCGGATACGCCACTGGCGACACTGTATTGTATGGTGGTAGACTATATGTAGCGATACAATCAAACCAAGGTTTAACACCCTCGACTGAGTTTTATGATTGGGTATTATTATCTAAAGGTTTTGACTTCCAAGGTGATTGGTCTGAGTATACTGATTACAAACCTGGACAGGTAGTAAGAGCTGGTGGTAGACTGTATATCTCTACTGCTGATACTGCAGGTATTGAAACAGATACAGAAACTAAAATTGTCGAAGTTGGTGATGCACAGAGTGGTCAGGAAGGTTATCGTTATATAATCGACGGTGAAGACTACAGTCCTACATTGTCATTCACTACAGGAATCACTTATAGATTTGATCAAACAAATCTATCAAACATCTACTGGCCAAACGATAATATTACCGGAGATTTAAATTCTCATCCACTACATTTTTCTATAGATGGTTCAACTCCTTACTTAAGAAATGTAGTATATGAACTAAACGGTTCTGTAGTTTCTAGAGATGTATACATCAGAGATTTTGCAAACTCCAGAGCTAGAACAGTATCGATAACTGTTGACAGAGGAACTCCATCCATCCTTTACTATTTTTCATCTAATAATGATATCGTAGGTGGATTAATAAATGTTACACAGACAACTACCGGAGTAAATCCTGGACTGTCAGCAGATTGGACAGTTTTAAATGATAGCATACGTTGGAGAGGTGGTCATACTGACAACGTCTATTATTCATACGGTGATCTAGTTTTCTTTAAAAATAAAACATACAAGTGTATAGTTCCACATCAAAGCGATGTTAATGAAAACTATCCAGACAATGGAAACGGTTTTGATAACTGGTCAGTATTCTTAGAAGGTGAACCAGACAATGCTCTTGAAAGATTAGGTGATCTACTAACCTATGGACCAAAAGAAGATCAAAGTACGCTTGGGGCAAAACCTGTACATATCGGTGAAGCAGACCAAGTTTTAGTCATAGGTGATAATGACTCTTTAGAGTATCAAACATTAGGTGAATTAGTAAATGTTCGATATGTAGCCACAGACGGTGTAGACGAAGAAGATAGAGGAAGGACTCCTGATAAGCCATGGGCAAGTGTTCGTTATGCATTGATTCAAGCTGAAAAGCTCACAGGAGCAACAACAATACATGTAGCCACTGGTGAATATTTTGAAATAGGACCAATGATTGTTCCTGCGAACACTGTGGTATTAGGAGAAGAACTAAGAGCAGTAACTATTAGAGCAGCAGATGCTATTCCTGCTTTAGAAAATGACAGCTCATATACACAGGCCGCATTAGGAAGATTAAGAGATATTTTACCTGATATAGTAGCTAATAACGAGGTTATTCCAACTGCTGGAAATACACAAACTCAGATAAGATATTTAGAAGCCGGTTCTTCGACTGCTGCTGCATCGATGCAAGATAAAATTGATGATATCATACAATATATTCAGTTTTATGTTGATAGTACAGGATCAGATGTTCCTGTGACAGGAACCAATACCAGAATAACCACAGCATCAATACATCAAGCTATAGCAGTGGTTAGAGCAAACTATGAGTTCATATCATATGAAATAAGTTCATATATTTCTATAGCCTTTCCAAACTATGTCTTTGATGCGGCAAGATGTCGTAGAGATGTTAAAGGATTCCTAGATGGAATCACATACGACATTGAATATCCAGGAAACTATAAATCTATCCTAGCTGCAAGATGGTATAGAAATGCATTACTAGGAAGTAGAACCGACGATATGTTCTATCTAAGAAATGGAACAGGTATTAGAAACTGTACATTAAAAGGACTAACAGGAACATTGAATCCTACAGGCGTCTTCGAACTGTATCAACTTCCAACCGGAGGTGCATATTGTTCATTAGATCCAGGATGGGGTCCTAACGATGAGAGAACATGGATCACTACACGCAGTCCTTATATTCAAGGAGTTACCACTATCGGTGATAACTGTGTAGGTCAAAAAATCGACGGTTCGTTACACAACGGTGGTAATAAATCAATGGTATCTAATGACTTTACTCAAGTTCTTAGTGACGGAGTCGGTGCATGGGTATTAAACAACGGTCGTGCAGAACTTGTTTCTGTGTTTACATATTATTGCCAAGTTGGATATCTAGCCACAGACGGTGGAGTTATTAGAGCATTAAACGGAAACTGTTCTTACGGAACGTTCGGTGCATATTCTCAAGATAGAGATCCTACAGAAGTTCCTAGAACTGCATTAGTTTATACTAAAAATCAGCAGGCGATCGTAGCTTCTGTGTTTTCTGGAGAGTTTGCAAATAGTATCCAGATGTTAGAATGGTCTAATGCTGGTAGTGGTTATAGTTCAGCTACAGTTACAATAATCGGTAATGGTATTGGAGCCAGCGCAGTTGGAGATGAAATCAGAGATGGCGGTGTTTTTCAATCTAGACTAGGAGTCATTGACGATTCTACCAATCCAGGAGGAGGTGGTTATTTACTAGTAGGTAATAACGCACAGATAGGTGGAAACACATCTACTATTCTTATAGCAAGTAATGATTCTAATACAATCACAGAATATCTAGGAATGAGAATCATTATCACTGGTGGCGTTGGTACTGGACAGTACGGTTACATACAGGCATACAACACTATTACTAAAGAAGTAACTGTGTATAAAGAATCAACAGGAACCCCTGGTTGGGATCATATTATACGAGGGTATCCATTAGTCAGTTCTTTTGAAAATAACACAGTTTACCGTATTGAACCAAGACCTGTTTGGACAGCACCTAACTATACCGCATCTCTAGGTGCAATGTATCTCGACTTACCTTGGAATGCCACAGTGTTTGGTCAAACTAACGGAAGTTATATTGTAACAAATGGAACAGCTAGTTTTAGCGTTGGTAAATCAAATAAAAAATATACAGTAACATTGTTAAACGGTGGATCTGGTTACGATATCGACAACGAAATCACTATCCTTGGAACAAGTTTAGGAGGAGAAACTCCTGCAAATGATCTAGTTATTAAAGTACAGGCGATAAATGGTTCAGGATTAATAACTAATTTCAGTTACGAAGGTGTTTCGATCAACGGTATCTATATTGCTACAGCATCAAGCAGCAATAGAACATCATATTCTATCAATGGATCAACATGGAACAACGGAGGAAATCTTCCAAGTTCAGGTACATGGAAAATCGCAGCAGGACAGAAGAAGTTTGTAGCAGTTAAATTCAATAGCAATGAAGCAGCTTATACAGAAGATGGGTTGACATGGACAGCAACTACGTTGCCAGCATCAAGAAACTGGACAGCAGTGACTTATGCTAATGACAGATTCATGGCAATCTCTAGCAACTTAAATGCCGCAGCATATTCCACAGATGGAATAAACTGGACCGCCACAACTCTACCAACAGCAGGCGATTCGACTATCAATGAATGGATTGATGTTGCAGGCGGTGCCGGAAGATTTGTTGTTCTAGCAAATAGTAATAATATTGTTGCTATAAGCACAGACGGCGGAGTATCTTGGACTTCTAGCATTATTGATATTAGTGATAGTGCGCAGGTCGATTGGAAAGGCATCGCATTCGGTAGAAATAGATTTATAGCAATAAGTTCTGAGGGCTATTCTACATACAGTTTTGACGGATTGACTTGGTACGGTAACTATGCATTACCAACCCAAGACGGATCGACAGTTATGAACTGGAAGGGCATCGCATATGGACAGGGTGTATTTGTTGCTATCTGTGATACTGGTGGACGAAATGTAGGCGGAGATACGAATACCGGAGAAACTAATTTTATAGCGACCACCGAAGATGGTTTAGTTTGGACTGGACGAAATATAGAATCATCTAGAGTTTGGTCAGATATTGCATTTGGAAATAACAACAGTCCTCGTTGGATTATTATTGCTCCTAACACATTTACTATGAATTACATGAACATAGGAGCAACTACTAGAGGTCGTGTGATTGTTTCTGGTTCGAATATTATACAACAGATTAGATTATGGGAACCAGGCAGCGGATACACTGTACCTCCAACGTTAACTATCGTTGATCCTAATAATACTTCAGATGCTGTGATAGAAAATAGAATCGGCGACGGTGTTTTAGCAAATCCATCTTGGGTTAACAGAGGAGAGTTCTATAACACTGCTTCTACAAGAGCATTGATAAACGGAGACGGCTGGGCAGATGTAGTACCACAAGGTAGTGCGATAACATTAAGTGATATTTCAGTGGTTCCTAGCCCAGGTGCTCAGTTAGTATTTGAAGGATTTCCATTTGATATCTACAACGTTACTACAGCTACAGTTGTAAATTCATCAACTGGTAACAATATAGTGGCATTTACTGTTACTCCATCGATACCGGATCAAGACATCTTAGTTAACGGTACCGGAGTAACAATCTACGAAAGATATAGTCAGATTAGAATCACTGGACATGACTTCCTTGATGTTGGAACTGGAAACTTCGAAGAAAGTAACTATCCAGCAGTTGATCCTTTAAATGGTCAACCGTTCAATGAAGTTGTAGAAACAAACGGTGGACGAGTATTCTACACAAGTACTGACCAAGATGGTAACTTTAGAGCAGGCGAACTATTTGCAGTTGAACAGGCAACAGGTATTGTTACAGTTTCTGCACAATTCTTCGATCTTCAAGGATTGACAGAACTTACGTTAGGTGGAGTCAGATTAGGTGGATCAGGTGTTGTTATTAGAGAGTTTTCAACAGATCCTACATTTACTGCTAACTCGAATAACGTGGTACCTACACAAAGAGCTATCAAAGCTTATCTGGCTAACAGATTAAGCCAGGGCGGTTCTGAGATCGCAACTCCAAGTTTCATAGCAGGATATATTTCAGTAGGTCCTACACAAATATCTAGTACTATCAATGTAACTATAGAGTTTGATAGACCAGTAAGATTTGCAGGACCAAAAGCACGTATAAGTGGAATGATGATGGCACAGGCGCTGTTCCATAGTTCATTCTACCAAGGATAACCCATAGGATAAATATTTGATCGGAGCATAAAATGGCAGAATTTAAGTTAGGTAGAATTAAGTTTGTATGGAAAGGAGCGTGGGGAACCGCTACTACATACTACGTTGACGACATCGTAAGGGTGGGCGGAAGAACGTATGTGTGTACAGTCGGTCATACAAGCGCGGCTGATTTTAATACAGATTTAGAAGCCAGTCCAACAAAATGGAATCTATTTTCAAGCGGCAATAACTGGAGAGGTGAATGGACAACTTCTACATTATACCAGTTAGGCGATTTGGTCAAATATGGTGGAAATGTTTATAACTGTATCGACAGTCATACATCTGCTGCTACAGCTACATTAGGGTTAGAAACCGATTCTGCTAAATGGAATACATTTGTTGAGGGTCTAGATTGGACTGGAAACTGGGCAACTTCTACAAGATACAAACTTAATGATGTGGTAAGATATGGCGGTGTTACATATGTATGTAATACAGGGCATACCTCTGCCGCTACAGCTTCTCTTGGTCTAGAAGATAATCAAGCATCTTGGACCGCTTTTAATGAAGGCATCGAATATAAAGGAACTTGGAGCGGTAGCTCAGTTCGTTATAAACTTAATGATGTTGTAAAATACGGTGGTGGTTTATGGATCTGTATCACTGCACACACTTCCAGCGCGAGCTTCTCAGAAGTGAACTTTGCACAATTCGTCGAAGGGACAGAATACGAAGGTGCATGGGGTATTGGAACAACATATCAACAAGGTGATATCGTTAGCTATGGTGGAAATCAATACATAGCTAAACAACTACATTCTGGTCAGACACCTTCTACAGCAACAGCATACTGGGATCTATACAGCGAAGGTTTCGACTTCCAAGGAGATTGGAACTCAGGAACTGGTTATAGAATAGGTCAAGTAGTAAGACTCAATGGATACACATATCTAGCCACAGCTGACAGTACTAATCAAGAACCTCCGAACACTTCATATTGGCAGCGTCTTAACTATGGTATCTATTGGAGAGGTGAATGGCTCAACAGTACTGCATATAAGGCAGGCGATGCAGTAAGATTTAATCAAAATACATATATCTGTATATTGGCTCACACCAGTGACGACGATGACAGTACCATAACTGCAACAAATAACAGTCCTGAAAAAGATACTGCTGGAACATATTGGAATGCTATCACATTAGGTAGTGAACTTTCTCCACTAGCAGTGACTGGTGACTTGGTTTATTACGGTGGTTCAGGTCCTACAAGATTACCTATTGGTACAAAAGGACAAGTTCTTAAAGTCGGTTCTTCCGGTGTTCCTGAATGGGATGCATTCTGGGGAACAGATCATGTTTACTTTGTCAAGACTGACGGAGTTGACGTTCCATATCCAGAAGGCGGTGCTACATTAGATACTGCTTGGAAAACTGTTAGATATGCCTGTGAACAGGTTGAAAATGGTCCAAGAAATCCTAATGCAAAAAAACTACTTGAGTTAAACAGAGTTTTCATTCAACGAGAAGTCAGTGAATGGATACAATATCAAGTAACAAATAATATCGCACCATTTACATCGGCTTTCGATTTTGATGAATACAAATGTGAACGTGATGTAGGATTTATCGTAGACGCTTTAATCTTTGACTTAGGTCACGGCGGTAATGTTAAATCTAGAGGTGCTGCTAACAGCTATGTTGGAGGACTAAGTGCTACTGAAGTAGAACCATACGGCGTTGGCCTGGGTAATGAGGATTCAGAATCAGTAGCAGCCTTGAACTATATGACAACTATAGTAGGCAATGTATTAAATCAAACTGCACCAACTACTAGCTATCAAACTGTTAACGGCGATAACTCTACTGCTACAGTTAGTCAATATACCAATGCAGCCATTACAGCTGAATCGGGAACATATACAACTGTACAAGATCTTGTAGAAATTATTACTGATGCTATTACAGCAGGTGACGCAGAGAATATTCCAGAAAGAATTTCTCCAGCAAATCTAATCAAGATCGCTACTGGTGTATACGAAGAAGTTCTTCCTATTATCGTTCCAGAACACACTTGCGTCATTGGTGACGAACTTCGTTCAACAACAGTTAGTCCTCGTGTAGGAACTACTAGCCTAGACGATGTAAAATACAGCATTGGTGCGTTAGAAAGATTTGAAACCGTAGTTGATCAAATCGTAAGAGGCGCTAACGTAACTGAAAGCACAGGAAACACAGCAGTACAAAGTATTGCTTGGCCATATGCAGATACTTCTACAGGAAATAGTTTAAAACAACTAGTAAGAAGCATCCAGCATAATATAGATTATAGAGTAAACGGCAACGTTAAATCATCAGTAACTGATCCTACAGGATACAACGGTTCTTATCTATCTGGCTACGGCGATGCAAGAACTCTTATCAAGGAAAATAGAGAGTTTGTCAAAGCAGAAATTATTGCTTTTATTGCAGCTAACTATCCTAGCGTTCAATATTCTAGAACTACCTGCAAGAGAGATGTAGGTTATATCATTGATGCATTGCTGTATGATTTAACCTATGGTGGTTATACACAAACACTCAATGCCGGTCTAGCATATTTTGATGGCGCAGGCAGCACATCAGTTATTGATTCGTCAGAAACAACTGCTACTATCGCTGCGTATAATAGATTAAACACTATCTTACAACAGATAGCACAAAATACCACAGTAACCAAATCTGCAGGTAACGATGCAGTTCAATGGACCGACAGTGTAAACAGACCAAACGGCAATAATGCAGTATCATTTATTAATGGTGCGTTAACTATCGTAACAAATATCCTTACAGCAGGATCAACTACTGGCCGTCCGTCGATCACAGTAACATCTATTACTGGATCTAGTACATTTGTAACCTCAACAAATCATGGATTGGCTGCTGGTGATTTGGTCGTTCCAAGAACTACTGCTAATGGTGTAACCGCAGATACTAGATACTATGTTCTATCTAGTGGATTGACCACTACTCAGTTTACATTATCAACCAGTTATGCAGGTTCAGCCATAACTCCAACTAATGGAACTGGGTTGTCTATAGTATTTGACACTGAAGACAGACCTGCTTCGACTAATGCTGTTACATCTACCACTGCACTTATCACAGCATACACAACTTTAAGTGCAGCAGTTGGTACAATCGTTACCAACATGACAACTTTTATCTCAACCAACTATCCTTCGTTGACATACAACTCAACTAAGTGTCAGAGAGATGCAAGAATTATTCTTGATGCTGTTGGATATGACTTCATGTTCAATGCCAACGTACAGACAAGAAATGCAGCATACGCTTATCTAAGGTCCAGCGCATCAGATGTGTTTGATCTAGGTCAGAAAGCAGCAACTAGAGCAGCATTTGCCTATGTTAAAGATCAAGCTAAAGCAAATGTAGGCGGCGATACTACTGCTCAAGCTCGTATAGAAACTTTAATGACTCTGTTAGATGACATTATCTACACAGGTTCTGTAGAAGGTAGTCGCTGTGCTACAGCCAACAGAATGGCAGATTATGCTTGTCTACAGTTAGAAAGAAATAGAGATTACATCGTTTCAGAAATTAGTGCATACATCGGTTCGACATATACAACATCAGTAACTTCAGCTACAGCCGCAACTGATGTGTTTACATGTTCTGATACTAGTTGGATGCAAAGAAATGCAGCTATAAGATTCACTGGAACTGTATTCGGTGGCATCACTGCTGGAACAACTTATTACATACAAAACGTTGTAAGTTCAACAACATTTAAGATTGCTACTACAAGAGATGCTACTACAGCATTTAATATAGCTAGCAATGCGACCGGTTCGATGACTGTAAGTTTATATTACAACAGCGAACTATGCCTAAGAGATGTTGGATCTTATATCGATGCTATCAAATATGATATCAAATATCCAGGAAACTACAAATCTTTATTCAGTGCAAGATACTATGCTAATGCTGTAGTAGGTAGCCTTGAAGAAGATATGTACTATCTAAGAGATGCAACCGGTGTAAGAGATCAAACACTATCTGGTCTATCTGGAGATCTTCTAGCACCAAACGAGTTTGGTACATCTAGAGTAAGTGCTGGTGCATATTGCTCACTGGATCCAGGATGGGGTCCAGAAGACTATCGTGCTTGGATCATTACACGCTCACCATATGTACAAGGTGTAACTACATTAGGTTATGCTGCGGTCGGTCAAAAGATTGACGGCGCACTACACAATGGTGGTAACGATTCTATTGTATCTAATGACTTTACACAGGTCATCAGCGATGGTATTGGAGCATGGATTTTAAATAATGGTCGTGCAGAACTTGTTTCTGTATTCACATACTATGCACACATTGGTTACCTCGCAGAAACAGGCGGTAGAATACGTGCCACAAACGGTAACAACTCCTACGGTGATTTTGGTGCCGTAGCTGAGGGTGTAGATGCTAGCGAAATTCCGAATACTGCGGTAATCGATAATCAATCACGATTCGTTGCTACAGCGGTTGTAAACAGCGACGGTGCTAATGTTCTTGCACTAGAGTTTACCAATGCTGGTATAGATTACACAGCAGCGACAGGTGTGTTCTCGGGAGGTTCGGTACAGGCCGATGGAGAATTTGACGAGTTTAGAGATGATGGCGTATTCCAAATTAGATTAACTTCAACTGGAGATGATTCGAGTGGACAGTTCGGAGGTGATGGATACGTAACTGCATCTAATACTGCACAAGGTGGTACAAGCTCAAGCATTACACTTGCCGCTACCGACTCTAACAGTAGCGCGGCATATGTAGGAATGAAGATCGTACTCGACGGCGGTACAGGACGTGGACAATATGCTATCATCCAGAGTTACAATAATGGAACCAAACTAGCTAACGTCATTAAAGAATCAGACGGTACAGCTGGTTGGGATCATTTTGTTCCAGGAACAACGATCGTTTCACCAAATGCATCAACAACATACACCATAGAACCTGCATTGACTTTTGCAGCACCTGGATTTACTAGCCAGGCTACTACAATAAGTGCATCTGGAACTTGGACATCTACCACATACGGTGATACCGCAGCATCATATACCAGCTTAACTGGTACATACAGCGGTACTGGAGCTAGCGGAGCTACTTGGACTGTAGTTAGAAACGGTACCAAATATTCTGTATTCTTACAATCTGCAGGAACAGGATATGAAAGATTAGAAACTATCACTATCGCAGGAACTAGTGTAGGTGGATTAACAACACAAAATGATATAGTTATCACTATATTGGCTGTGAACTCTGTGACTGGTGCGATATTAGATTTTGAATATGACGGTTTTGGCTGCGGAGGTGTATTCGTGGCTCTAAGTTCAGGAGGTACTACCGCAGCATCAAGTACCGACGGTGTGACTTGGACTTCAAGAACATTACCAAGCAGCGGAACATGGACTTCTGTCGCACACGGTAAGATCCAAGATGGATCTACACTAGAAGAACAAAGTGTGTTTGTAGCTGTTAGATCTGGTTCAACAGCAGCAGCATATTCTGTAGACGGTATAACTTGGACAGCCAGCGTGTTGCCAACAAGTGCTAACTGGAACAGCGTGACATTCGGTGAAGGTAGATTCGTAGCAATCGCTACTGATTCTACAACAGTAGCAGTATCAAATGATGGTGTGTTCTGGAATACACAAACAGGAACACTACCAGGTACAGGATTCAATGCTGTCGCATACGGTATGGGACTATATGTTGCAGTAGCCACAGGCAGTACATCAGCAGCTAGCTCTACTGATGGTATAACTTGGACCAGCAGAACATTACCAGCAAGCTCAGCATGGAATAGTGTTACTTGGGGTAATGGTAGATTCGTAGCAGTAGCTACAAACAGCAATAGCGGTGCTTACAGTATCAACGGTACTACTTGGACTGCTATGACTATGGGATCATTAGACGGATCGTCAGTAGCAGGCTATCAGCAAGTAGCATACGGTCAAGGTTTATTCATGGCCACAGCATATGTATCTGGTTCACAGGATTACAGCTATGTAGCTACATCGCAAGATGGTATCGTATGGACCGGTCGAGGTGTTACATCAGTTCCGAATGCCATGAGTGGATGGAATGCTATCACATTTGGTAATCCTCATAGAACAGGTTACTGGGTAGTAATCGAAAGAGACGCAGGACTCGATGCTGCGAGAATCAGAACCGGTGCAAGAGCAACAGCACGTTGTTCTGTAGCAGACGAAAAGATCTTTGAAATAAGAGTTTTAGAACCAGGATCTGGATACGATAGTACTCCAACAATGACCATCACAGATCCTAGCAACATCTACGAAGCACCTTTCACAGTTAGAACAGGCAAAGGTGTAGTTGCGACTCCTAGCTTCAAGAACAGAGGTACAGGTTACACAGCTGGAGATGTTACTATCAGCGGAAACGGTTATGCTGATTTCTATCAAGATGGCGGCGTAGTTGCAGTTAAATGGTTAACTGACGAACCAAGAGCAGGTAGCAACATCGTATTCGGACACTTACCTGACAGAACATTTAAACTTGTGTCAGTGACCGGATTTATCGGTCTGCATGAAGGATCTTATAGAGCATTCTTCCAGGTTAGTCCGGTATTAGAAAACTTCGAAGTGGCCGAACACGAAGAAGATGTAACCACAAGATTGCGTTACAGTCAGGTTCGTATGACTGGACACGATTTCTTAGATATCGGAACAGGTAACTTTGACGAAACTAACTATCCAGGTTTACCGGATAATAGTCCGAATCCAGCTAACGAAACCGTGGAAAACGGCGGAGGTCGTGTATTCTACACCAGCACTGACCAAGACGGTAACTTCCGTGTTGGTGGATTGTTCTCCGTAGAACAAGCAACTGGTGTTGCTACACTTAACGCTGATGCATTTAATATTTCTGGACTGCAAGAACTACAACTTGGTGAAGTTACACTAGGCGGTGGATCAGCAACTATTACAGAATTCTCAACAGATCCGTTCTTTACAGCTGATTCTGATTCTGTAATACCAACCCAGAGAGCTATTAGATCGTATATTGCTAGCCAGATCGGTGGTGGTGGTGCTAGCCTTAATGTTAACAGTGTGATCGCTGGATCTATCCAGATCTCAGGATCAACAATTACCACTACTGGTACTGAAACGATAACTATGAATGCAGGCTTTAATTTCCGCAAGGGAGTAACAGGTTTGCCGATAGCGTTCAGCTACTTCTTATTTTAAAATGGAGATTTATAAATGCCAACAGGAATTTTAGGAACCAGCGATTTATCAGCTACTACTAACACTACCGTATATACTGTGCCAGCAAGCACATTTTCAGTAGTAACAGTATCTATCTGTAACAGGAGTTCAAGCACAGTGACAGTTAGATTAGCTGCCGCAGCGTCAGGAACCCCAGGCAACGCAGAATATCTTGAGTTCGGTACACAGATTTTGGCTAACGGTGTGTTAGAAAGATCTGGTATTGTACTAGACGCAGGTAAAAATATCGTTGCTTACAGTTCTGCTACTAGCGTAAACGTGGTAGTGACTGGTATCGAAACATCAACAACTTAAGGATAGATCGTGACAAGAAGAGTCAGCACTGGGTACGGATTAGCAGGAAGTTCGGGCCTCGGAGGAATACTTGTACAAGGGTCAACGCTTTCTACTACTGGAAATAGTAATATTACAGTTTCTGGTAGTGGAACCGGCGTGGTAACTACCCCCGATGTACTTAATGTATCTAATACAACAAATTCTATTAGCACAACATCTGGAGCAGTTCAGATAGCAGGCGGCGCTGCAATTGTAGAAAACGTTAACGTTGGACTATATGTTAATCAGCCCAGCGGTTGGAACAGCGGTCCGATCGGAAGCGTAACACCACAGGCTGCTAGATTTACCGATTTAACTATCCAAGATAGATTTACCGTAACTGAATCTGCAGAAATCACAGCCGGTAAAACTGGTGCTACAGGTACAGTAGTTCACGATTTTACTGAAGCAAATACTTGGATTCATACCAGTATCTCTGCTAACTTTGTAGTAAACTTTACTAATGTTCCTACAACTAATAATAGAGTTCTTACACTAAACCTGATATTAGTACAAGGTGCAACAGTATACACACCTACAGCTATACAGATCGATGGGGTTGCCCAATCAGTCAACTGGCTCGGCAATAGACCAAGAGCAAATAACACTGATATATTAACAGTTACATTGATAAGAAGTAGCAGTACATGGTCAGTGACCGCAGCTTATGCGACTTTTGGCTCAGTGCTTGATGGTTCAACCTCAGCATTAGCCGCTCCTGATGCACGTTGGATTAAAAATGCAACAGGTACAACAACAGATGGTGTTTACTGGATCGATCTTCCACAGCTAGGTCCTACACAGATGTACTGTGATATGAATATCCTAGGCGGCGGATGGATGATGTTTGGTTATCTAGGATCAGTTTCCGGTATTGGTAACACTCAACAGGCCGTTTTTAGTACCTTTGGAAACATAGGAACTAGTAGAGTAAGCAACGGTACTTCTTTCTGTAGATTCGATATTGCTAAGTTAATGCCAGGTGCTGCCCCGGGTACTACACAAATGATGTGGCGTAGAACCACAGATTCGAATCCTATAATGATTCATTCAATGGATGAGTTGTTCAATAGAGCTGCAACTAATCCCGCAGTCAACAGCCCATTACTAAACTTCGGTAATAACCCGTTCGGAACAGGTATAGGAAGTCCTATACAAACATTTATGATTTCAAACTCTGGACCATCTGGACTGAAAAAAGTGGGCGGTGCTAGATATGAAAGTAACAATGGAACAACATACCCAGGTATTGCTTGGAACTCTGCCTACGATGAAAACTCAGACGGTGCCGGAGCATATACCGATTACCTTAATAGAAGAAGCCTCTGGTACTGGGAGACCAACGGTGTTGAAGCAAATAATCAGTGGAGCCACGCAAGTCCATTACAGATGGGACCTTCAGTGAGTGCAACCACAGGCCAAGGTCGTAAAGATTTCGAACTATACTTTAGGGTTAACCCATTAGGAAATAACTAAGATGCCAAGACGATTAATCCAAGGAACAGCAGGTACAGGATCAGGAGGACTAGGTTCTCTTACTGTTATAGGCAGTACTATCCAGACCTCTGGAACAAACGAAAATATTACATTAGCTCCAGGCGGCACAGGAACTGTGGTAGTTCCTTCTCCTTTAAGAACAACCAACGCTACTGGTTCGACTAACAAAGATACAGGTTCTATCGTAACAGAAGGTGGTGTGGGTGTAGTCGGAAATCTTTACGTAGGTGGATATTTTGCTTCAACTGGCGGATTGAATAACACAGCCGTAGGTAATACTTCTCCTAACACAGGATCATTTACTAATATCACAGTAACCAGCAATGCGACTCTAGCAGAAGTCACTGAAGTAGTAGCTAATAAGACCGGTGCTACAGGCACAGTAGTACATGATTTTGTAGAGAGCAACAGTTGGTTCCACACCAGCATCGCTGCTAATTTTACTGTAAACCTAACTAATGTTCCTACAACGGACAACAGATTATATACGATACAACTATATCTATCACAAGGTGCTACAGGTAGACTGGCCACAGGATTTCAAATCGATGGAGTTTCACAGACCATAAGATGGAGCGGAAACTTAGTCGGAACACCGGGTGTTAACAGCTTTGATGTTCAGACATTTACAGTAATAAGAAGTTCAGGTGCCTGGACAGTGTTAGCGGCATTGACTGTAAACTCTACGCAATATCCGGGACAATCAGCAGCAAACCCTGCACCGTCGGGATATTGGTTAGCACAAAACTTAAAGACACCACTGGGATTATCTTCAGGAACCTATTGGATTAGATCGACAACCATGCCTAATGCACTGCAGATGTATGTAGACATGACTCAGGAAGATGGTGGATATGATTTCTATCCTATTACTGGAGGAACCAGCACAAACTTCTATGGTCAGAATCATTCTGGACACCTATTAGGATTAGATATCGTATATCCAAGATCTCCTCAACATTGGCAGGCTATGAGAAACTATGTTTCTAACGTGCTAGGAGACACAGGCAATGCCTATTTCCAAACCTGTTATGCTGTATATAGAACTACTTCAACTAGTGGTGGTAGCAGGGGTGGTAACTATACTGGTGTGATTATGAGAGATCCTAGATTCTACGGTACAGGCACAGAAGATTGGCGCACAGGCGATGGCGGTCGTTGGTGGTTAAGAAACTCAACATTCGGCGAACCTAACGGTGACTATTCAGCTAGAGCTTATCTCGGATTAGCCTCAGGTGGATATTCTATGGTTGGCTACAGCGGTGGAGACATCGGTTTCAACGACGGTACAGCGTCATATGGCTTAGGATCAAGCTATCTAGTTTCAACAAACGCAAAACCATAATGGAGATTTAATGTGGGAAGATTAATAAGCAATGGTATAGCTGGAGCAGGTAGTGGAGCAGGAGCTCTAACAGCCTTAGATACTCAAGTTACTCCAGGTACCAGTAACACAAATATCGTTTTTGACGCTAATGGTACAGGTCAAACAGTAGTTCAGTCTCCATTAAACAATACAAATAACACAGCCAGTAGCAGTTTATCTACAGGTGCTTTTGTAGCATCCGGCGGATTTGGAATTGAAAAAGATCTATGGGTAGGCGGTAATGTTATCGCCACAGGCGGAGCTAATATGCCGATTGGTATAGCTCCTGCGACATCTTCTACTGGAATTTTTACAAACGTAACTGTAAGTGGACTAACAACATTAGAAGCTATATCGGAAGTATCGGCAGGTAAAACCGGTGCAACAGGCACAGTGGTACATGATTACAATGAAAGCAATATCTGGATCCATACCAGCATGTCTGCTAACTTCACAGTGAACTTAACAAACGTTCCTACAACCAACGATCGAAGCATTACTGTTTCCTTGATACTAGTGCAAGGCGGTACTGCTAGATATGCTACAGGTTTCCAGATAGATGGAGTAGCACAGACTGTAAGATATCCAGGATTTAATAACTCATTTACCCCAACCGCTAATAGAACAGAAGTACAGACTTTTGTATTAACTAGAGTATCCAGTGCCTGGATCGTTAGGGCTTATTATTCTGTGTTCGGTGAAACATTAGGAACTAGTCCTCTGAATCCTGCAGTCAGCGCACAGGCTATCAAAACAGCGAATCCATCGGCACCTAGTGGACTATATTGGTTGAAACCCGCCGCTTGGGCATTCCCAGCATTGTGCTATTGTGAAATGACCTTGCACGGTGGGGGCTGGGTATACATCATGCAAAGGATGTGTGCTAACGATCAAGGATTATACGGAAGTTATCTAACTAGCCAACTTGGTTTTCCTAATCACACACAACAAAACTTTTATGGTACTAGAGATCTAATGAACAATGCACTAACGCCACAGAATATCTGGGATGGTATTGTAGGATCTGGCGGTGCAACAGGTAGATTTTTTGCAAGAGAGATACAAATACGAACAGGAACTATGGGGGGAACCTATAGTGAAAGCCAAAGATATACATCATCAGCCGACGGCAATATTTGGACATACGCAACTTTCAGCAGATTGTTCGCAGGAAACTTTGCCAACGGACAGTTTCAAACTGGAGTTACAGTTTGGTTAGATAACGGAGCCAC
>JACCDO010134935.1_pt1 | contig 17127 bp, 15 predicted proteins | sample 7446101 | NCBI WGS metagenome assembly JACCDO01 (sample SAMN15323440, study PRJNA562643) | freshwater metagenome | isolation source: river surface water | place: USA:Blue River Watershed | collected 2017-08-16 | reverse complement strand
TTAATATTACACAGAAATTAATAGAATTAAATGAAAATAATAATAAAAATGAAACAATTAATAATGATGATAGCAATAAAAGAAAATTTATATTTGATAGTATAATAAATTATAGATAGTTCGATAAAATATCTAAATATTATTATTTTCATTTAATTCTATTAATTTCTGTGTAATATTAAAATTAATTTCTTCGGTTTTATTAATTCTAAGTTTAGAGACATCATTATCATTTTTAAATTCTGTATCATCTGCATAATTAATTAAATTATTTTTAATAACAATTTCACAAGATGGTTTACAACAGAATTTGTCTTTATTTAAGTATGGTTCTATAAACTTATTAACAAATTGTCTATTTAAAACCCTTAAAGTATCTTTGCTATTTCTAATTATAATATCTTTATTTTCATTAATATGGTATAATGATATTATAATTAATCCAAATAAAATCAATTTCATCAATATTTTAAATATTGATTGTTTCTTGGGTTGAATTATTTCAGGATAAATAGTTGTCTCCTGAATTAAATTATCATCGGTTGTATACTTAAAAGTAATTCTTTTATAGTTTTTGCCACTTCTTAATGTCATCTTACTTTGGTTAGGTTATTTAGTTTTAATTTATTTATAAAATCTATCAAATTTTTAAATATTATAGTAAATAATAAAGCTCCAACGAAGTAATTTAAATCCAAGTTTCTAGGATACCATAGTTCTATCATTGAAAAAGGCTTTAATATGAATGTAAATAAGTGACTTAAACGAATATGTCGTACTCCATCGACTCCAATACGATACCATACATTTCCTAAACCGGGACTTAATTCTAAATAAGATGCAAATATTATCAAATAAATAATAAAAGAATATAATGCAAACATTATTTATCCTGTTTTATAATTAGAAAACATTATTTAAACTGTGAGATATTTTACAAATAATTTAAATGTATTTTTTAAATCTTCAATATTGATAACTTCAGATGGACTATGCATGTTTCTCAATGGTATTAATATGGTAGATGTATATGAATTGAAATATTTAGAATATAATAAGTTATTTGTACCCCCAAAACCTTGTGATACTGATAATTGATGTGGTATTTTATATTTTTCACATAGGGTTCTGAATTTGTTTGTAGGTATGTTATCGACTTCATAGTTTCTACTTATAATTGGTCCATTACCTAAATATGATGGTGATACTATGTTATTTGGTAAATCTTTAATATTTGTATCATATGAACAATCTAAAACAATTATCTCATCTATGTTAGAATTTAAAATATTTGAAAAACTACCAAATCCAATCTCTTCTCTTGATGATAAATGTAACATTAAATTATATTTTAATTTTGTTGGATTTTTATCAAAGTATTTTAATAATGATAATAATACACAAGCACCACCTTTATTATCCAATCCTCTACTTACTATGTTTGTATTATTCATTATTATAAATTTATAATCATAAATTAATACATCGCCTATTTTAAATTTCTTTTTTAATTCGTCAACATTCATACCAAAATCAACATATATTTCTTTTTTATATGGATTATCCATCTTTAAATGTGGTGGTGAATTAATTATACAACCTTCTATACCCGAATCAAGATGTTGTAATGTATGACCTAAAAAAATAGATGAATCGAATCCCACTGGTGTACACACTACAAAACCACTTGGACTAATACGTAATATTCTATAATGTACATTATCTATATGCGCATCAATCAATATTGTCTTTTTGTTTTTACTGTTTGAATAACTGAATATACAACTGTTCTTCTTAGTTTTTTCAAATTTAAAATTATTTACTTTAATACTCGAAAAATAATCAATCAATTTACTTTCATTATTAGATGGTGATGGTATTTCACATATATCTTTTAACATAATTAAATCCATTTTAGTAAATATATAATATATAATGATTATAATCTTGATTAATATCAGGTAGAATTATTTTTTAGTTTCTTTTTTTAAGTTCGCAGACCTTTATAGAATTAATCACTAATAGAAATTTGATTTATTTAATAATTAATATATAAATACCATTAACTCGCAAACAAATGTCCAACCATCTTATTATTCCATATAAAACAATTATGTATGACTTTTTAAGCCAAGAAGATATTCAATATAACGATAGTAATTTCAAAATATCTGATTATTCTGAAATTAATATTAACCCAAACAGTGAGTTTGATTATAATATAAATAATGTGAATGCTTTACCTTATTTACTTTTGGTAAGATACAGTAATTTATCATATAGCTGTATTATTATTGAAGTTGTTATTTATGCTACATCAGTTGATGAATGTGTTAATATGTTTATTAACTATATTCTTTTTGGTGATGCTAGAACCAAAGATGAAGTTAACAGAAATGTTGTATCGTTTACTAATTATGATTTTATGAAGGTAAATGGTATGCTTAATGAGAAACTTATTGACAAGAGTTTCTTATTATCTAACTTATGTATACATCCTAATTTTAGAAAATTACCAAAACAAAGATTTTGTATTTATAACACAAATAAATACAAGATTTTTATGTTAAAGATTTATCAAAACAAAGCTAAATACTGCTTTATAATTAAAACACACAATATTACTAAAGTATTTAATATTGTAAAGCATTATATTGATAAAGAAATAAATACGGATTACACATATTCTAAATATTTCTTAACATTCAATGAACAAGTATTATCAAATTCAATATTTTATGAATCCCAATTTGAAACACCAGATGATTTCGAAAATCTTGGTGTTGTAGATTTTGAATTAGTATACTAATTATCAATATAATTATATTTTTAGAAAACTTGTTCATTAACTTGTTCTAAACAACCATCTATCCAAGATTGATGTTTTGCAAATGATTCACCTAATATATAAATTCCTTTTGAATGGAATGTACGTTTTATATTTTTATAAAAACTTTCATAATCATATCCTATATTCCATACGTGGTTTGCGTGATGCCAATAGTGTAATGATAACCATTCTATTTTGGGTATTTCTACATCTTTATAAACTAACTTCAAATACTTTAATAAATATTTTTCAATCTCTTTTTTAGATGATAAATTGTTCCAAAAATTTGCATAATAGTTATCGGTATAGCTTATCATTATTAATCCCTTATATAAAGGTATAATAGTACGTATTGGTAAGTCTGTATATGTTGTACTAATGTTTTCAAACCAACTTTTACCATCCTTATCTAATGGATATTTTGCGTATATTCTCATTAATGGATAACTTGTAACTGCAGAATTAATCATCAAGTTATTTGAAAAATATGGTATTTTTATTAAAAAATCTTTTGGTATTGTAAAATAAACTTTCTTTCCAACGAATATTTTATTTTTTAAATTATTATTTATTAATTGAGATATTTTTATTTTTTTAGATGAATTATTATATTCTTTTACATCTATACATTCTGAATTTAACATTATTTCTACTCCTCTTGTTTTTAATATATCCACTAATTTATCGATTATTTGTTTTAAACCACCTTGTAAAACATAAAAATCACTCTTTTCTACGTCATAATCAGCTTGAATATTATCTAAACTTTCGTATGCATTCATTAAATAAATTTTAGATGTAAATCCAAATGATTTTGTAATTACTTCGACTTCATTTGGTAATAAAAATAAATTTAAATAAGACACTAAATTAATCTCTTTTAAATATTCCTTTTTATATTGGCTTTTATTACTAAATGCCTTTTCCCATATTTCTTTAATACTTTTAAATCTGGTTATATCGTAAAACTTTAATAATTCTTCTTCGTTTTTCAAAAAATTATTGTTTACATAAAAATGTTTGCTCTTTTTAATACAACTTAATTTATTTTTTAAATCTAATTCTTCTAATAATTCCATTATTAGTTTCTGTTTTAATCCTATTCTACCTGCACCACATTCATACGTATAACCTTCTTTTGTATTTGTGTGAACTCTACCACCTATGTACGTTGATTTATCAATTATCATCACATTGCTAGAATTCAATTTATATGCAGTATACAAACCTGTAATCCCTGCACCGACAACTATATGTTCTATAGTTTTCATTATATTATATTTTAATAATATTATAATGAAAATTATTCTCTTATTCTTTTCATATTATTTATAATTTAATTTGAATCATATTCTTTATAACGTAATTTAAGATATATGTCTTTACCTTCTGTCTGTGGAAAATTATATTCTATTTCTCTATTCAATTCTTTTATAGGTATTTTTCCACTAAATGAGTGTTCCCCATCTATATATTCTTTAAATTTTACAAACATATCTTTTACTCCATCAAAACTTGGATTGATTTTTAGTTCTGTTAATTTAGTTATTATTTCTTTGGTTTCTTTTATTTTTGTTTCTCTTGTTTTTAGTTTTTTAGTTTTCATTTTATGAAATAATTATATTATTAATGTTTTAATTAATTATTTTATTGATTATTTAATTCTTCTATTAAACAATTATTTATTATCTCATTAATCTCATTATCTTTTGTTTCTACGAAATCTCTAAATAATACAGTATTGCCATTCATATCCAATACGGAAAGTATGTTATTATCTACGACAATATTAAATAATTCATCTTTATAATCAACTTCATCTAAATCAAGTTCATAAACACGTATCCATTTATTATTTTGTAATATCAATGTATTTCCTGATACAATAATACCATTATATGAATACCATTTAATATCTTTATCTTTGATACATACCTTGCCTACTAAATTATCATTATATTTATATAAGTCTTCTATCTTATAGGATTTATTGTCATACATAACACGTGTATTCTTACTAAAACCCCAATAGTATGTGTGTTTTTTAGATTTTGCTAAATTTACATTTAAGTCAATCTTATTATTAATGTTTTGCATCATAAAATTATGTAAAATTGTTTCAGTTTCTTTATTATTAATCTCTCTATAATCCCCAAAAGTTATATCATTTATTACTATCCGTTGATTATCAGTTATCAAACATATTAAATCGGTATTAATAGTATTTGATTCTAAGTTTTCAATATCTTGGATACGAATCCATTTATTATTATGGAATACAGTATGAGTACCGGATACCTTAATATTTTTATAGTCAAACAATGTATAATTATCTTTTTTCATTTTCATCATACCCAATACCGTCGATTTACCGATTTTATCTCCTATTTTAACGTCTCTTATTGATTTTTCACCCTCGTCCGTCTCAATTATTGTATCCCCGGCAAAACATAAATAACAAACTGGACAAGCAAATAATGATACAAAAGGGCCTCCAAACCAACATAAAAAACATATAATAATGAATGCAATTAATGCACCAATATATTTCGATAACCAATAAGCGAATCTAGGTATTGGACCATTTGTAATACTATAAAACATAAATGGCATTGTTGCAAAAAATTGAGATAAAACTTCAAATACTGCTGATTGTTTTTGAACAATTGATTTTAATTTTTCTTGTAAATAAATCAATCCCGAAAATGTATTTCCCATTTTTTGATATACGCTTTCTACCAATACTGAATACATATCTCTTATTACCTTCGCCATTGTACGAAATGAATTTAAAATGTTTGCAATAGACTTTATCGCTTTTACAATACCACCTATTATCGCAAATAATGGAACTGTTATTACTTTCAACATATTTGATATAATTCCAGTTGTACATTGATTAAAATTATTATATGTTTTTGAAAAATAACCATCACCCTCTGCACTTTTAGTTATACCAGCAAAAAATATATATTTTGGATTACATTTTATTTGATTCCAATTCAAATCTAAATAATCTTTGAAGTTTTGACTATAAAATGTCAAATAAATAAAAACATAAATTAATGAAAAAGCTAATATTCTTAATATATTTTTAGAATCTATAACATTACCTACTGATACCTCATCCATAGCTTAATATATTTATATATTATAATTAATTTTTTTTAACTTTAATTATCTATTATATTATCTAATACCGATGATAGTCCCTCGTCATTTATTTCACAAAAATCACGTATCAATGTTCCATCCTTTAATTTAAGTATTCCATTATTGCTTATATATTGTTTTAGTCTTACTTTATTTTCACCCATATATTTTGCATCTGGATGGTCTTGTACACGTACCCAAGAATTATTATTTTTAATTAATACATTCCCACTCAACTGATTTCCATTTAAATTATACATCATTAATGTTTCTTCTAAGATATCTACACTACCTATTATAATATTATCTTCGTGTAAATCTGAATCTATACCGGTAAATAAATCAATACAATTTGCATTTGATTGATATGTTTTGTTTTCATTTAAAAATTCTTCTATCTTATGTCTAATTTCAATATATTTTTCATTTGATGTTGTATCCAAATAATCTTTGAATATTTCATTTTCAATTTCAATTATACCACTCGATGTTATAAAACATACAATATTCGAATGATTATAGTCTATTAACTTTGCTTTATCATGATTTTTAACACGTACATACTCGTTTCCATATTTTACTAAGTGGTCACCGGATACAATAATATTATTTAAATTATACATCGGGGTTGTAACTTTAGAATCTATTTTTGCCAATACAATATTATCATTAATTAAAACATCACCTATTTTAACATCCTTTATCGCCTTTTTATCATTGTTTTTCATTGCAATAATTGTTTCTGGATGAAAACATAATGAATCACGCCATACAATAGGACCACCTATTGGACCGAATGTAAACATTGAAACTGTTAAACCTAACCACTCAGCTGCCTCACCAAATTTACCGACTGGAGAATTAACTAATGATTCTAAAAATATAAATGAATGTTCTACACTCGATATTAATAATTGCATTACACCATATGAACGTTTTAATTGTTCTCTTAATTTTAAAAAATAAAATGTTACCGCTGCTGCCGAGTCTTGTAACCTTTTTAACATATCATCAAACATTTTAAATAATAAATTTCTCATTACAGACATTTGACTCCTTATTTTATCCAATACAACTACGTATGTTTTTAACATTTTTGTAAACATACCCAATATCGAATAAATTGGTATCATTAATATGTCCACAAATTTTTGAACATATGACCATACAACTTCCATAAAGTTTTCATATGTATATTCAGTGGCAGATTTACCTTCTGGTCTATTTAAGAAACCAGCGAATGGTATAATTAAAGGGTTCTTTCTGTATGTATTCCAATTATCTTTTATGTTTTGTTTTAAGTTTTGATATGAAAAATATATTGATATTGCTATGAAGATTACCGAATAAAGAAATATCTTTTTTAACGGTTTATAGTTTTCAACTAAAATTTCTAACATAATACTTATTATTATGGTATAAATTTTTTATAGAATTAAAATTTTTTTTCCTAAGTTTTCTATTTCTTTTGTTACTTTTTTATCTGTTACTTCGAAATAATCCCTAAATTTATATTTCTTGTTTCCTTGAACTACAATTTCATTATTCTCGGTTACCAAGTTATAGCATCTTTCCGGTTTCTTTGATACTAATTCATATATTTTTGAATTTTCAACATTTATCCAATTCAAACCCTCCAATATTTTCATATTAGATGAGATGGTTACATTTCCATTTGTATAAAAATGCATCATTGTCGGATTTATTTCTACCTTACCAATAACAACATTATTTTCAAATAATTTATCACCTATTTGCACATCTTTAATTTCCTTTAAAGAACCATTATCCATTACAATATGTGTATTTTCATCAAAACCGTGGTCTAAATGTTCTGGTCCGTATGCTTTATTATCTAAAGCCTTACCGTTTAAAAATTCTAAAATTAAACTATTTATTTTAAAATTAGTAGATTTATCATTCGATTCTGAATAATCACGGAATAATACGTCATTTGTTTTTATTTTTTTACTTGCAGTCGATATACAATAGACATACTCTGGTTTTATGTCTGTTAATTTTGCTTTTTTTGTTTCATCAACCCTCTTCCATTCATAATTGTCATAAACGAGGTGTGACCCTGTTACTAATACATCATTATAAATATATAAATATTCATCATTTTTAAATTGATGCAATGCTATTATAGATTCCCCGTTAAATAATTTATCATCAATTCGTAGCGCTTTAATAGGTAATGTACTATTGTTTTTCATTTTTATTCTTGTATTTTCACTAAAACATACACCAACTCTTCTTGCCTTTCCAGCAATCCAATCTACACTATCTGCAAATCTCGCAACTAATTCAACTGGTTTTGAATTTACTATTGACGATATTGTATTTGCATTATGCTCCAATGTATGTGCAAGTAAATTAAAACCAGATAATGAACGTTTTGTTAAATCTCTTATCTTATGTAAACTATATAATATACCAATTGTAAAGTTTTGTAATTGACCATAAAATATTTCAGCTGTTGACTTAAAAAAATCACGAATTGGTGATAAAACATTTCTTAAACTATTTATTTGATTTTGAAAGGTTGCAAATATTTTTGTAAATATTCCAAAAACTGGATTTAAAAATGACATAAAATTTTTAAATATTTCGGTTGTACGTTCACCGACCAAGTTACTAAATAAGGTTGTTGGCGAATACCCTGCTGCTTTTCCAATTATCATAAAAAATGGATTTTGTCGCTCTTTTACATGGTTTAATTTAGCTTCTTCTACATAGTTTTCTATTAATACTTTTTGAATTACATATATACCAATTGCTATATATATCCAAATTTCTAAAATAGCTGTATATCTTTTAACTTCGCTTTCTTCCATATTAACATATATATTGTTTTAATTTTTTAATAAAATTATTTAAAATTTGATTTTATTATATCACTTTATACTTTTAATAAGCCTATTTAATTAATGTATTCCATCGATAATAAAACTATTATTGATTGCTTTACTACTATTTTCGAATTTTCTACTAAGTTCTATCTATCCTTCGATAATTATGGATTATCAATCATTCATTACAATAGCCATTTTTATTTATATATGTTTATTGATAAAAATGATTTTTCTATATATAATCATATTCAATCCTATACAATTTTAGTTGACTTTTCTAATATTATTGACACACTTAAAAATAAAATTATCAATAATTTAAATATTTCAATCAATAATAATTTTCGTATATCATTCAACCATTCTAAATTGTGGATTAATCTCGATTATTTTAACACAAACACTATTTCCGTACCGTTATACGATTATCCAGTTGAAGCTACTATTAGTACTACCAAACTAAATGATATTATTAATATTATTGGTATTGGAGATACCATGATTCAATTTGATTATGATTCTATTACGTTTCAATCTTTAAAAGATGCATCGACATACATTATAAACAAAAATAATAGCAATCCTTCTAAAAACAATGATAAAATTAGTAATCTATTCAAAAAATTAAATATTTCTAAGAATCATGTTCAAACAGAATTGTTTATTAATAAATCATTAGTTCAAAATGGAATGCCTATCATTTATGATTTTAAACATATTAACTTATTTAATATATTCAAAACACTTAATAATGAAGTTAATATTAATTTTGGTTGTAATTATGATTTTAGAGCAGATAGATTTATCTTAGATAATAATAGCGATAGTATAATTCATCTTATGATTAAAAATAAAATATTATGATATCAATGTTGTTATAAATGATATGATTTTATATTTTTAAATTTAATAATTTATCATATAGTGAATAGTTCGCTATTTTTTCAATTGATAAATTGACTGCTTTTTTCTTTTTAGGTTTCTTCTCAACTGGTGCAACTAAATTTTTTCTTATTTCAGACATAATTTCTTTGACAATATTATTTATAAAATTATATGCACACAATAATGGTTCCTTGGTTGATACACCACCTGCTATAATAGCTTTACCACTTTGAAAGATTGCAATTGATAATTTTCTACAACAATCTCCTTCTTCACCAGTACCTTTACCCTTACATTTTGGATTACATTTACATAAACTTTCATATTGGGTACCTAATGTACTTTTGTGATAATAATAGTGAATACGTACACCTGGATATCCTTCTGAATCTGATACCGCATTAATTTTATATCTTTTTAATAATATTTCATATAATGTTTCTCTATTTATACCAAATCCATAACTGAAACCAGTATTAATCATTTTTGTAGAATAGTGTTGATATGAATAATTTTGTTCATCTTCACCAGTACTGTTATGTTTTCTAGCGCAAGATGGTATAGTCTTTAAAAATTTTTCAATTAAACCAATAATTAAAGGACCATCATCTGGATTCGGTACACCAGTTAACTGTAATTGCCCATTATTGAAAACTTTAATATTACAAGTTTTTGTTTTACTTAAACATAAATTTAAAGTAGCACAATTATAAAAATCACTTAAGTTTTCATTTGAGAAATAACCTTTAACAGGTAAGTTACCATACTTACATCCAATAACTTTGTGTACACAATTATCAAAATAAATTGGGTCTTTATTTTCAATACGTTCTACGATATTTTCAGGTGGTATAAACCCATCTAATAGTAATTTGAAATCAACATTCGCATTAATACTCGCACAACCAGTGGTTGTAACATAGTTTAATTCAGATGGACAGAAACTTTCTATTACATGATTAGTTGCATTACCTGATATTTCATTTAAACATTTTTCAGAAGTAAAAGACTTTAGTTTATCGATATTCCCTAAATCCACTTCTGTTTCTATATAGCCCGCAAAGAACTTTAATAAGTTTTCTTCCGGAAATTTTTCATTTATACAGTCAATCCACTTTTCACTGAACACTCCACTATTTAATAAACTTTGAATCCAAGTAGCATAATCTTTTTTAAAATTTTGAGTTAATTTGAGTTTTTTTTGTGCTTCTAATTCCGCCTTTAATTCCGCTACATATGGATTATTTTCTAAGGCAATTATATATTTTGAAATTTGGTTCCAGTGGTTGGATGTTGTCATTTTATATTTATACTAATATATTTTTAAATTAAAAATTAATCAAATTTAGAAATATTGCGTTTTTTCTTAAAGAACTAATCTATAACCTATATGCTCTTTCGCAAATGGTGTACCCCTGTTTATACGTAATATATCACCTCTTCTAAATCCATAATATTTACATACTGGATCCGCTCTTGATATTATCGGTAATTTATCTTTTATTTCATCTTTCTTTATCATAAATTCTTTTAAAAACTTTTTTCTTTCGTCCTTTTCTATTTTTTTATGTTCTGGTACAAATATATGCTTCGTTATGTTATACAATACACGTTTATATGAAAAAATTGTAACATTACTATCTATTTCTTTTTCTAACTCTTTTACCCTTTCACTATTTTTTTCTTTATTATAATCTTCATCAAACACTATTATTATAATGTCATCATCCTTTGTAAAACGATTTGATTCACTTATTACTTTTATTATTTCTTTAAAACCACCAAAATCAGTTGGAGATGTTTTCTTTTCTAAATGTAAGAGATATTTTACATAAAATGATTTATCAGTTCCCCTTACTAACATATCTAATGTTGGTTTTCCATTTATAAACTCATCTATCATATATTTTATATATGAGTAACTCATCTCAAAAGGTAATAATTCCCTATCTACACCTCTATCTTCTAACAATTCTAACACGGTATGTCTCGCTTTTAATACCTTATCAAATAATGGGTCATTTAAATTATTCATTGTACTTTTTTTTATAATATTAATAGAATATAATCATTCCATATTTACTCATCAAATAATATCTTTATAATATTTAATGAACATATATCCTATTATTCAATTTATAGGCGAATCTACACTTAGTTTCTATCCTATATTAATTAAATTAACTAAATTAGATGTTCCATTTAATACATTTATTCGACTTGCTACATACTTTATTTTAGCTTCTTTATTCTCGAATTATGATATTATATCTAATATTAGTATTTATAAAATTCTATTTTTATCAGTTGTAAATATTATTCATATTCTCGCATCATACCACGGTAATCGTAATCTTAATACAACTATTGGAGTCCCATTATTTTACGTTTACCCATTCATTAATATTATTCTTGGTATACTCTTTTTAAACGAAACCATATCATCCACTAAATTCTTATTTATCGGTCCAATATTATACTCAATTTATAGATTATATTTAAATAATAAAGACGACAATCAACATAAACAAAATCTAAAAGTTGGTATCCCATTAATATTATTAGCTGCATTTACAGAAAGTTTAATCTATATTACAATAAAAACCACTGAATTAGGATTTAATCCTTGGAACTCTATTTTTATTACCTACTTTTTTGCTGCTATCATTTACACTATCCATTACTTTAATTCTAATAAAATATCTGAAATCAAAAAATTATATTATGATAACAAACCTGATGTACATAAATTAATATTTGCTAATATATTTATTGGATTATTTGGTTATGCGTTCCGTTTTATGTCTATTAAACAAGTACCTACTCTTCTTTATACAGTTATTAGTTATACTGGTATCTTATCCGCTATTTTATTCGGTGCATACTTTAACTTAGATACAATTAATGGTAATAAGATATTCTGGATTATTTGTTTAATTTTATCATTGATTGGTTTGAAAATATATTAATTTAAAGAATTTATTAAATATATTTGTATTAATGAAAAGATTAAAGATTATTGAAGAAGGTGGCGAAACACTAAATCAATTTACTAAATTAGCTGATTTAGCAGAATATTATAAAGTTGATTTTGATACAATTGTTGCAGATTGTGAGGGGTTCTTTGAAATATTCTTGCTTGAAAACTTGGATTATTTCGATAAAATTAATTTAATCTTACTTGAAAAAGATAATCCACAATTCTGTAATTATTTTATTATTGATGAAGTTTTAATTGGTAAAGGATTCTATCTAAATAAAGATTCTAAAACCCATATTGTGTATAGTCGTAATCAAGTTGCTAATGTTCGTAAACAAGAAGATGTTAATTATCTTATGACTGAATTCCGTAAATTCACATATTTAGATGAAAATAATAATCGTGTTAACAATATTGAACACGAAGTTACTGAACAATTTGATGCAGTTACTTATATACCAATTAATGCGAAAGTTCTTGAATTGGGCGCTAGATATGGTACAATATCTTGTATTATTAATACTATTATTAGTGATAAAACCCAAATGGTTGTCGTTGAACCGGATTATTCAGTTATTGATTGTCTCAAAAAAAATATGCTTCGTAATAAATGTAATTTTCATATTTATAATGGTATTATTTGTACACAAAATTTTAATTTAATTATTGAAAGCTATGCAACTCGTCTTGACCGTAAATCTATTCCAATTGATAATGTTGATAAACTTATTGATATCAGCTTTCATAACCAATATACCATTCCTAAATCTATTAAATCAAAATTAGTTCCAGTTTCAAATGATTATACTCTTAACGTCGTTAATAATAATGGTGATTATAATACTAATTGTTTCTATATAGATGAAAATAATATTATGATACGTATTAGAAGAGTTGATTCCATATTTGGATGGGATGATAATATGCTTTCAATCTCATTTATTAATCAGTTTTCTGAAAATCATGAAGAATTTAATATTAAAGTCCCTAAATCTGATAATCCATTTATTGAATTTAAATCAGAAATACCCTTTTCAGTGTCTAAATTAGATGTTAATTATGAATCTAAAATTCCAAAAGTTATATTCCAAACTTCTGAAGATAATGCTCTTAAATCCATTTATCATATTAATGCTTTATACTCAATGATTGAATTTAATCCTGAATTTGAATATAAATTCTTTGATAATCAGGATAGAAGAGAATTCATTAAAAAACATTATCCAGAACGTGTATTAAATGCATATGATACACTTATTCCAGGTTCATTTAAAGCTGATTTATTCAAATATGCATATCTTTATATTTTTGGTGGTTGTTATATGGATAATAAGTTTTTAGCACGTAAATCCATACGTAATATTATTAAAGAAAATAATCAAGTTATTTGTCAAGACCCGTCATATCAAACAGCATATTATACTGCTGTTATGTATCACGAACCAGGAGATAAAAGATTTTATGAATGTATCGATACAATTATTCATAATATTTCTATTAAATTAATGTCTTTCACATTAGAAGTATCTGGACCTATGGTACAATATAAACATTTTAAAAATACACCACCTAATATGATGGCTCGAATCATCAATCCTGCACCCGATATTAAAAAGAGATATAAAGATAATGTTGTTGAATATAAAGATGTTGTATATTTTAATGCATTTTTTAAAGATTATTATTTTCATAATTATACACCTTATGATAGATTGTTTCATAACGGATTAGTTTATTATAGCAATTATATCAACAATGGTGAATCTATTATTTATACCTATCCTACTGAAAAAAAATATAATATTATTATTCTCGATAAAACAGTTGTTATTAAAAGAGTTGATGAAAATAGCGGTTGGAATGATGATTTAGTTTTACATATTATTAACTGTAATACGAATAAACATAATGATGTTTATATTGGTAAATCTGATTCCAATTCACGTATTTTATCATTCGTTTAAACTTAAATAATATTCGTGCTCTTTCTTTGCTAAATTTTCATAGAATTCTTTTACTTTTTTATTTACTCTTATTTTATCTACACATAAATGAGATATGTGTAAATTTTTCGAATTCATACATCTTGATAGTGCAACATATGTTTGACCACATTCGAATATATGTTCCCCTATATCTACTGATAATTTATCAATAGAAGAACCTTGCATCTTATGTACAGTAACACTATATGCTACTATTAATGGTATTTGTGTTATATTAAATCCTTCAAATGACCAAGTATGTGCATCAATATATCTTTCAACACCATTATTAAATTGAACAATCGGATTTCCTGATGATTTACAAAAATCTTTAATAATACCTTGAGAACCATTTACAATTCCTGAGTCGAAATCTAAATTAAAAATGCACATTACGAAACAATTCTTTTTTACGATTAATTTCTCTTCTATTAATGTATCTTTAGGGAAACGAAAGTATTCTTTATTAAATTTTTCACTGAATGAAACTGAATATTGAAATTCGTGATAATCGCCTTCCAATTGTTCTAACATACGATGATTATAATCTGCCACCTTTCTTTTTGTTGGAAATACGTGTGTATAAAAATCATCGGTTTTTTCATTTGTTGATAACATATTTAAATATGATACAACATTATCATCTATTTTACCGATTCTTACTTTATTAAGAGTATCCATTAAATCTTTTTCATTTTGTCTAAAAATTTTTGTTAGATTTACTATTTTTAATTTTAGTTCATTCCAACAATCTGCTTCAAAACAAAATGTTTCATTTGGTCTGTTACCACTTGCATCGTTTGTTATTATCGGAGGTAATTGATAAAAATCACCAACTAGAATTACTTGAATTCCACCAAATGGTTTTGTATTGTTTCTAATTATTTTTCCTAATTTGTTTAATAAATCTAAAAACTTAGGATGCATCATTGATATCTCGTCAATGACAAGTACTTTTGTTTTTTTCCAAGTATTTAAAATAAATTTATTTTTATTTATTTTTTCAAAATATTGTTCCAATGGTTTCTTTTCATCGAACATACCTACACCACTCCAAGAATGAATAGTTTTTCCACCAATTAACATTGCGGATATTCCAGTTGTTGAAGTAATTACAATATTTTGATTAAATCGACATAACTGTTTTACAAAATAGGATTTACCTACACCTGCACCTCCGGTTATGAAGAGATTATGATTATCTTTAAAATATTCGAATGCGACTTCTTGGGACATTTTTTTATGCACAAAATAAATATTAATATTACTAATCAAATTTAATATTTATTTTAAAAATCTATTTTATATATTAAATGGGTAATAGTGGAAGTATAAATAAGAATACTATTCAACTTAATAATGGTTATTCAATGCAACTAGAACTTGAAAATATTAATAAATTTATGGAAAAAAACCTTATTAAAGAACCATATGATTTATTAAAAGGTATTTCATATAGTTTATATAATAAGCAATTAGATATTTTAAATAAAAATTTTAAATCATCTAGGTCCGTATTAGATTATAATTTAATTAGTGTTGGTCTTAGTGATTGTATACAATATAATTTTAATGGTATTGAAGATATTCCAACTGTAGAAAATCACGATTTTAATAAAGATATTGAAATGAACGATGAATTTTTAAAAAAACGAATTGATAGACTTAAAGAATGTTCACTTACTAATAATTTAGATGATATTTATAAATCTTTTAAGGTTAATTTTATTGAGAAATATACAAATAACTATTTTGATAATAATATTCTTAATACATTAAATGAATTACATTCAACTGTACCAATTAATCATTTTGAAACGGTTATTAGCTATAGACCACGTTATGGTGTAAAATTTAATACAGATTATTTAATATACGATTATTTATCAATTAAAAAAGAGTTAAATGATGTATATGAAAATATAATTAGCAAAGCTCCTAAAACATCATCTATTACATCATCTGCAACATCACCATCATCGAAAGAAGTAATAGCTGAAAAATATCTAAATTTTATTATTAATAATACCAAAATTGAATCTACTGATGCAAAAAAAATTGCAAAATTATCAGAAAAGTTAAAAAATCATATTATCAGTTATATTAATAGTATTACTGATGAATCTGTTAGAAATACTATTCTATCTGATGAAAATTATTTGTTAACTTTAAGTTCTAAATTAATAGAAAAAATTAATGAATTAAATGTTTTATATGAAAATATAGTTAATCCTACATCTTCCACAACAGTAGGTGGAGGTGATATTAAAGATGATATTAAAAACAGTACAGATGAATTATATAAAATACATATAGAGTTATTTAAATTTACGAACTTTATTGATAAAGAAATTATTATAAATTCTATCGATATTAAACATAAAGAATTTACAGAAAATCAGTTTGATAGATATATTACAGAGCAAAAAAAAATATATT
>JACCDO012268522.1_pt1 | contig 17132 bp, 16 predicted proteins | sample 7446101 | NCBI WGS metagenome assembly JACCDO01 (sample SAMN15323440, study PRJNA562643) | freshwater metagenome | isolation source: river surface water | place: USA:Blue River Watershed | collected 2017-08-16 | reverse complement strand
TGCTGCCTGGGCGGCGGCCTTCAGGTCAGCGACAGCGGGGAACTTTTTATCTGTTGCACCTGGAAGAGGGTCAACAGCCCCTAAATGTCTTTTACAGACTATGGAACCTGAAGGGAGGCGCCATTTACCCGCCACCTTACATTTACTGCAGGTTTCAACGGCGGGGGCCTCCTCAGGGGCTATAATATTAACGTTCTTCCAACTAAGAATCTTAGTGCCATCAAAAACACAGAATGCGAGGTTCTTAATACCGATATCAAATGCACATACAGTTACCATACTGTTAGGGTATTTGAGTAAATAGCTTTAGATGCGACGTGTCGCTCTCTTATGCTTTCTTGGTTTTCTGGTTCTTTTACGAATCGCTTTGAGTTCTGCCTCAGATGCAGGCTTGGGTTTCCAACTTTTAGGGAGATACATCTTATATTCCTCCTTCTTATCCCAGTCATACTGAAATACGTAATATCCCTTACTATTTTTATAGACATCTGACCCATCTTTCCATGAATCATAGACTTTTCCTAAATTAGGCATATTCTACTATCAGTGGGTAGTTTAGATAAGGGGCTCAGTCCGAAGGGCTATGGCGCTAATATTTATATTAGCGGCTCTCCATAAGCGGTGGTCAAACCCATAACTGTTCCCTCATTGCCAGGGTAGACAGTGGCAAGACCCTTGGGTCTATAGTTAGCACGGTCCATCACCTCACGATTAGCCGGCTGGAACTCCATGCGACCACGAGGTGTGTTACGACCACCTTCAAAGAAGCTGGTGGTACAGATGCGCTTCTTATTGTGAATCTCCTCAGAGCTGGTCGGCATGTACTGGAATGTGCCAAAAAGGTCGGGTGTCACCTCATTAGCCCGCTGTACACCAATGCCCCCAGGTAGACCAGAGGGTATTACATTTACAACATCGGCGTCCACTGAGATAACATCTGCAGGGGGTGGTGCTAAAACAGGTTGCTGTAGATTGCCGCCGGTCCATTCAACCTGACGACGGCGACTTGTATCCATGATCTCCACAGCATTATGGACCATCCATTGTTTTGTGTCAAACTGCTGCCCTGCTGTAATGTTTCTGCTACATTTAGGGCGGTAATCTGTGACTAAACGACCATCTGACATGGGTGCAGCATAAGCGGGGTAACGACTGTCACGTGCCGGCTCAGTGCCTTTGGCGCCACCAATCTGCTGCCGGTTAGCTTCCCGCTGTAAGTCGGCCCTGGAAGGCTGATAATTGTAATAATTTGGGTCTGTTTGATAACGAAAACCTTTAGAATCAGCGACTGACATCTCCTAATTTTAGAGGTTATAACATTTAATATAAATCATTACTCATCAAGGGTCACGAAGTTGAGTGAACCAGCGGTCATGAGTGAGCTGGTAGCACTGATACCATCGGGCTCAGTAGCAAACTGCTCAATTAATTCATCTGCATCAGGAACAGGACTATTAGCGCTGTTAATTGCTTTAATTATATCATGCTTACGCATAGCCTTACCAACAGTGATACCCTTGCTCTTAGCCAAGGCTTGTAACTCCTTAACGGAGAGAGACTCAAGGTCAGGGGTTACTGACTCATTACTCTTAATGATTTGCACCGATGGAGCAGGCGCAGGTGCAGCCGAAATCTCATCATCGGCATCAGGCTTGAATTCGGTTATCTCAATATGCTTGGTTGGCTGCTCTTCAGGTATAACCTCTTCATCAATCTGCAGATCCGTCTCCTCCTCGGGCAGTGTGGGAAGGAAAGGGGTCTCCTCATCATCATCTTCATCGTCTTCATCATCTTCTGCATCATCTGGACGACGAGCCGGGAAGTCAAGGAATGATGCCTCAGCGGCCATCTTCAGGTCAAGTAATATACCTTCAACGAGAGCAACCTTCTTTTCAACCTGCTTGATACGTGTGTACAGATAGAAGCATGCGGCGCCGACTATAAGTATAAGGATAGCACCAATTGTGAATACATCGGGGTTGGCCATGTCTAATCCGCACTGGATAATTCTCTAGGAACTGGGACGCAGACCCTGCTCTCGTAAAATTTCACCAACTGAGCTGACTTTACATATGCCTGGGCGCAAACCATAAAAGTATTTTACTGACCCATCCTGCCGGTAGACTGCGGGGCAGCAAACCTGTTGTATTCCACGTTCCTGCGTCTCTTCAAGGAGCTGGAACATATGAGTACTAATCACTGACATAGTCTGTTTAGTTGACCATAAACCATTAAGGAATCTACGACTAGCAATCTCTGCATCAGGGGGATTTGTACTATGGAATAGCTCGTCAATTAGAACAAGACCCCTACTTTTAGGGATTTGTGCTCTTTGTAGAGCTAATGCGGCAACAGAGACCTCACGTTCAAACAACGATGCGCTTCCAGGAATATCCTCAAGGCGTAGACATGTCTGCATCCATTTTAAGGGTGTCATGGAGGCCTGCCGACCAATAGCAACACCGAAACAATGTGCCATAAAGACTGAACGTCCAATAGCACGTAGTGCAGTTGATTTACCGCCACGATTAGGGCCTGTTAGCAGTGCATGTTGACCGTTATTCATATTAATAGAAATGGGAATGCGACCCTCTTCGGGTACATGTATATCAAAGGTTTTAGTTAATGAAAGTGTAGGTCTCTTGCTCTTAATCCATTTTACAAGTGTAATGTCTTTATGAGCAGCTAATGCATATAGTAATTCCCATTGACCAATAAGAGTAAAAAGAAGGCGTACTCGAGCAGGACTCTCGAGAGCGGTGGCAACAGCTTGTCTGGGGTCACCGAGCTCACTACTCGAGAGTGGGAGTGGCTCAACTTTGAAGCCACACTCGAGTAGGGCCTCACGAGCAGAAGCCGCAGCATTAAACACATTTATGAGTGCTTCACCCTGTTTATACATTACTAAGTCCAAACTATATAAATGTTTTGCACTCTGAATAGGTTGCCACATAGCCTGTCCCATACTAAAGATAAGCCAGCCAGCCTGCCCATAAAATTTAAGTTTACCAAAGAAATCCATTGTATTTGTTTGTGATGCTTGTGTCACAACGTTATGTATATCACCTTCTAGGTGTGGAGCAGCAGGTAAAATACCTTTAAAACCCTGACCTGAATAAACCTCCTTAACAATACCAACATAAACTGAAATTGGCATTGGGATATTCATAACATAACGTATAATTATGTAAGGCATGACTAATGCCACAATAGGCATACTAATTGTCATGGCGGGGTTCAGGTAGATTTTCCAAAAGCGCAGCACTGTTAAGAGGAAAGGGACGTAGTTTAATGGTTTGAAATACTCACCGGTGAAAAGGAGCTGTCCATAACATTCTTCGGCAAACTCATTATCAGGACTTAAAGGTTTTTTTGCCAGCTCCTCGTTATTGGCGATAGTATCAAAAAGAGGACCGAGTTTTTCTATTGCACTTGACTGTTTAAGGGCGGCAATCTGGTCTGTGCGGCGCTGGAGTGTCTTAATATTACTGGACCAATGTGGTTTATTAATAGTCTCTTTCCCGGAGACAGTTTTAATTTTAAGCCAGTCGGCTATCCCCTCCATTCTTAGCTCTGCCTGTACCCCTTTGATATCCATTCTCTAATAAAGGGAATGTGGTCCTCTGACTAATCCTGACGCAGCCTAAAAAAATGAGCCGCCGCCTTGCTATAAAAATAATAGTACACTACAAGCCATTTAAAACTATGTCCAGTTTAAGCACTATGACTCAGGCACTAACTCCTGAGATTATGTTCCTATATCAGGCCCGTCCTAAGTGGCGTGGCGCTGTTGCACTTGCGCCTACAATTATGGCGCATGTGGAAGCGATTCGTGGAGAGATTCGCAGTGGAGAAGATAGCAGTGGGTGGGGTTCAGTCGGTGGTTGGCGTGCTGGGCAACCACGCCCTGGTTTCACTAAAGCGCCGCCGCAAGATAGCTTTAGGGGTGGTAAGAGCGGTGGAGGTTTTATGAATCGCTCACGTAATGATGAGCAGTGGGAGACTGCAGGTGGGAAACGACGTATGGATGGCGGTCGTCCCAATACCTTTAATAGGGGTTCTGGAGATATCCCTCGTTTCCGTTCAGATGATCCTGCACCAGCCTCTGTACCTTTGCAAAGTTCTCGTACTATGCCCTCAGTAACTCGCACGCCTCCTAAATCATTTGATGAACCTAAGATTAACGCATGGACTCAACGTTCTGATGCAATTACTAAGCCTTTACCATCAAAGGTGCAAAACAGTATTGCACCACCACAGAAGGTGTTTGGTGATTCTGCAAAGCCGCCAGTATCTAAGGCACCTGATGTACCACGTGTATATGTACCATATAAAAGTATGTTTAAAAACACGGAAGACTCCGTTGAAAATACTGTTGTAAACACCATTATTCAGGATAAGCTTAATAAACTAAGTGTTTCAAACTATGAGGATGTTCGTGATTTCCTATTTGAAATTCTTGATGCAGGTGAGACTGAGGCTTTCTTGGCCGATTTTATGAAGCTTATCTTCCATAAAGCGGCAGATAGTATTGGACTTAGTTACTGTCCATTGTATGCCCGTCTGTTACATGAGCTGAGTGCTAAATACAGCTTCATTCAGACTGAGATTAATGCAATTTACGGTCGGTTCTTACTTGTATTTAATGAGGTATCTGATGCCGACAATGAGGATATGGATGCATTCCGACAGAGAAACAAGGAGAAGAAGTATCGTATTGGGTACAGTCAGTTTATTACAGAGCTTTTGAAGTATGATGGTATTATCAGTGACAGTGATTATATCAAGACTGTTACAACAATTACCAGACAGATGGGAAAATTAATTAAAAATGAGGAGAAAAAGGCGGTTGTTGAGGAGTATGCCGATTGTTTAGCAAAGATGATCAAGATCTTGCATACGGCACCCGAGGCAAATGAACGACTCCTTCCTAAACTTCGTGAGAGTTGTGATGGAGATTTACAAGAGATGACTGCAATTTCTGCGGAGAAGCCCGGTCTAAGTAATAAGGCAAGATTTGCGGTGATGGCTATTCGTGAAAGTCTAGGAGCGTAATTGTATATTTATAACAAAAATGGCTGAATAGCTGAAAGATTTTTTATGTATGCGTAATAGAATGGTCAAATCTCGTCGTGCTGCCCGTCGTGGTATCTTTGGTACACTTTATTCAGTCCCCCACCACGGTTTCTCCGCCGTCCGTGGTGTTGCTAAGTCCGGCGTTAAGGGTGCCCGTCGTGGTGTCCGTGCTATCACCTCCGGTGCTGACAAGGTTGTTGGTGTTGGTCTTGATGCTGCCGGCAATGTTGTAAACACTGTTGTTGGCACTGTTGATGAGGTTGGTCTCGGTGTGACTGGTCATGCCAATGCCGCTGTCTCTAATCTCTTCTCAGGTGTTGGCTCTACTTTTGGTCGTCGCTCTCGCAGAGGGGGTCGTCGTCGTAATACTCGTAAGAATCGCAAGAATCGCAGAAACAGCCGCAAGAATCGCAAGAACTCTCGTCGCAACTAAGTTTTGTTGCTAAACTATATGGAACTTTCCCCCCTTTTTCATTAAAACTACAAAAAAATGATTTCAATAATCATCCTTTTGTAATTGTAAGAAGCCAATATGCCACCTCGTTACCGACGTCGTTATCCCTCTCCTGAAAAGAAGGAGGAGAAGCCAAAGAATAGTATTAAGAGACCTACTCATGAAAAACGTCGCAGTAAACCACATCAAGATGACTCTGATTCGGATGATTCTGATGCAATGATTGAATATCGTTACAATGAGAGTTCTGAAGATGAAACTATTATGAGTGATGATGAGAGTCCTAAGAAATACACCCGTTCAGGGCGAATTATTAAAAGACCCAAGAAGCGCTCTGTATCACCATTAATGGAGACAGATTCTGAAGACGAGGATTTTGATGATGAGGCGCCTACTGAGGATATGGAGGATGAAGAGGAGGAAGAAGAGGAGGAGTCAAAGGGTGGTGTTATTCAGATTCGAATTGGTGGTGGAGGGGAGGAGGATGATCCAATGGTTCCTAAGCGTCATGATATGGACAAAGAGCCACCTATTATCAAGAAGTTTGTTGAATTAGTAACAAAACCAATGGAGGATATTGGTATTGACGCACAAATTGACCAGTTCAAGGCAATGGATTCGCCAAAGCAGAAGGCGCTGCTCGATGCACTAGAAGCAAGACCTACAGCGACTGATACAGGTGCACAAATGATGTTCCGTATTCTGACAATGAAGATTCCTCCAGAGATTCAGTCCATGGCACTTGCAAAGTATCAGGCTCTTCAGAATATGGACCCAAGTTCATCTGAATATTTCAAGCAGAGGAACTGGCTGGATAAGTTCTGCTCTGTGCCATTTGGTGTGTACAAGGACCTCCCAGTAAAACTGGAGGATGGTGCAGAGTTATGTGGTACATTTATGAGTAAGGCAAAAGACTGCCTTGATAGCGCTGTGTATGGGCAAAATGAGGCAAAGCTGCAGATTCTTCAGTTTATTGCAAGTAAGATTGCAAACCCTAGCGCACGTGGTACATCACTACTGTTAATTGGCTCTGCAGGTATTGGTAAGACCTCTATTATTAAGAGTATTGCCAAAGCCCTTGAATGGCCGTTCCAGTTTATCTCGCTTGGCGGTGACTCTGATGCCTCTACCTATACAGGTCATCAACTTGTGTATGAGTCGTCACATGCAGGTAAGATTGCAAATTCTCTAGTTGCAGCTAAATCAATGTCAATGGTTCTGATGTTTGATGAGGTTGATAAGATTAGTCAAACTGCTAAGGGTGAGGAGGTGAGTAATTTGCTGATTCATCTTACAGATCCTGTTCAGAACGCTGACTTTGAGGATAAATATCTTGCAGGTGCACCACTTGATCTAAGTAAAGTTATGTTTGTATTCTCGGCAAATGATATTAATAAGATTGACCGTGTATTGCTTGACCGTATGAATGTAATTAGGATGAAGGGCTATAACAGTAAGGACAAACTTGTTATTGCAGAGCGTTATCTATTACCTGCAGCATTGGATGAAGTTAATCTCAAAGAGCGGGTTATGATTGGTAATGATGTGCTTGAATATATTATTGAGCATTATGCAAAGGAGGAGACGGGTGTTAGACAATTGAAGCGTTGTATTGAGGGCATTGTTGGAAAGCTTAATATGCTTCGTATGTATAATTCAAAGAGTTTGCCATTCTATATAAAGGACTTTACACTCCCTTTCATTGTGAAGAAGGAACATGTAGACCTCTTCTTAAAGAAAAAAGATGAGGAGGAGAAACCATGGTTATCAATGTACTGTTAGATAAAATACTCTAAATGTAGATGGATGAGGATCGTGTAAAATATATGAAAAAATTAGCCTTCAAAGTGGCTATGATATTTTTAGTGTTAGGCTCATTAAATTATGGATGTGTAGCGGTTTTCCGTTTTGGTTTTCTTGAATGGGTTTTAGGGCGTGGCATGTTAGCCCGTGCTGCATACTCTCTCTTTGGCTTAGCAGCTCTTGGAATTATGTTTAGTCGTGACACATATCTACCTTTCTTGGGTGAAACAGTTATGCCTGCAACAGTACTATTAGATGAGCGAATTCCGGCCGGCGCCTCTATTAGTATTAAGGTACGCACCCCACCTGGTGCAAAGGTATTGTATTGGGCCGCAGAACCTGTGAATGATGGGCTAGAGCATTTGAAGGATTGGCGTGATGCATACAAAAAGTTCGAGAATGCAGGAGTAACAAATGCTGATACACGAGGTCATGCTATTTTGAAGGTCCGCCCGCCACAGGCATATACTGTACCGTTTAGAGGACGTCTTGACCCACATGTACATTATCGTGTCTGTCATCCTGATGGAATGGTTGGGCGTGTGGAGACAGTGTTTTTAGCAGATGTTGGAATAGAAAATGGAATTAGTGCAATGGGGGCCAAGGCAAACTATAAACATTTTAATGAGGTCGCTACAAGTCCATTTTATTGAGAAGGGGTATGCGATTGATTATAATCAGTTGTTAGCGCAATAATATAGGTTTGATTCCCAATATTAGGGCCATTATCAAGTGTATGAGATGTTTCATCATCAAAGATGACCCATTTATGTAGCAGAGGGTGGTAAGTCTGTGCTACATAATGTCCGCCCATATGTGAACCCATATGGTCAATAGTACCAATTGGTTTATAGGGTACATTTGTAATATGTGGACTGTCAGGGGCAAAGGCTCCACTAAAGTCTACTGGTGTTCCATCGTAAGATAGATTAGATGTATCTTTGCGACCCTCTGGTGTAAAGCGTTTCATGACAAAGAAGAGGGTTGATGGTAGACGCCAAAGTTGTCTGCGAAGTGCAACATTCTGTTTTTGATTACAATTATCACATTTGTAATCTTCAATTACTTCGTCTTGACGGTCATATAACAATAACTTTACAAGCGATATTTCATAAGGGTCTGAGACAGGTACTTTTAGGCTGTTAAATGGTTCAAAACGACTACTGACATGTCCACATGGACAGAACACCTGCACACGATCCCAGCCAAACGTTAAGTCTGTAACTGGACTACGAAACCCATCAGGATAGAGATGGCGTTCTTCTGTTGGTTCTTTAAGGGCCTCATGACACTGGTCAAGAATATAACCGAGGAATTCATGACTATCATGGGGGATTCGGTCATTAAATGACTCGTAGACTGTATCAATAACTGATTCACGAACCTCTTTCCAGAAGGCCATGGGTCTACAAATTGCACCTTCAATAGAGTCTTGTGACCATAAGGTGCGTGCAACATCTTGATAAGCTGCGAAAATCTTTTGCGGTGTACCCCCCTCAGGATTTACTTTGTGCTTCTCTACAAGTATTGTCCATGATGGAATAAATCGTAGAGTTTGGAGAACGGCATTGGCATAACATGTGTTTCCAACATTTAGAAGACCGGCAAGGCCTACAGGAGCGGACATTTGGCTTGTTAACATGATGAAGTCTTAAACGATTGCTTCAAATTTATAATCAAACAATGCCTCCCATTAACTATCGTGATTTTTACGGTATTGGACTTTTAGACGATTTACACAACTATTTTCCAGCTCTTCTATATGCACCTGAAAACTTTGTTAGTGTTCGTGATGTACTTTTATATATTCGTACACGGACCTCTGAAGAACTAAATCTATTTAGCATGGGTCAACGTGATTATAATAATTCTCGTATTCGTCAAAATAATTATCATAATATATCTAATCGTAATACAGCAAATACAACTAATAATCGTGTTAGACCTTCAACAACTACATATAGATATAGTACAGCTAGAGCACAGCAGCCTAATGTGCATTTAAGTCAAACAACTATACCGGTGAACGATGATTCATCTCTTAATGTACTCGCTTCTCTGTTTACTTTATTTGCAGGTGATAATGTTTTGGATAATCTTGAACCTGTTGTTGTAAGACCAGGCGCAGATGTATTAGCAGCTAATACCGAAGTATATGTAGCTGGCGAAGACCGTTGTAACTGTGCAGTTTGTCTTGAGACGCCGGCGATTGGTGCAGAGATGAGAAAAATTAGAGGATGTGGACATGCATTCCATCGTCGCTGTATTGATATCTGGTTTCAGCGTAACGTTCATTGTCCAGTTTGTCGCCATGATGTCAGAGAAAATCAGCCTTCAACCAGTTAATAAAAAAGATGGCAAATAATATTTGCACTGTTTTTTATTATTTTACTATTATCTTAATATTAAATTACATTTAATGAGAGTTACCAGCAACAGATGCACCAATTTCACCAAGATTCTCAGGAAGAGGGTCAATGTTGGTATGGTAATAGCTCATAATATCATTCATATAGCGCTCCTCGTCATCGGTGATAATGTTAATTGCAACACCCTTACGACCATAGCGACCTGAGCGACCAATACGATGAATGTAGTTCTCACGATTAGGGGGCAACTCATAGTTAATTACAAGGGAAACCTGCTGAACATCAATCCCTCGTGCAAGAAGGTCAGTAGAGATAAGAACACGGCAGTCGCCACGACGGAACGACTCCATACACTCCTTACGCTCACGAGGATCCATATCACCATGAATGCACTGTAGTGTATGACCCTGTGCTGAGAGACGCTCGGCCAAATACTGAGCCTGAGTCTTGCGATTTACGAAGATGATAAGCTGATTGAGTGAGAGATGCTTATAAATATCACAGAGGACGTCAAACTTCCAGTCTTCACGAGGCAACTTAACAAAGTACTGGCGAATACCCTCAAGGGTCACATTCTCCTTCGGGATAAGGATGCTAATAGGATTCACCAAGAACTTACTTGCAATCTCATGACATGCTGGGGGCATTGTCGCACTGAAGAGAGCAATCTTACAGTCCTTAGGGAAACCAAACTCCATGATTGCATGTACCTGCTCACGGAAGCGGTCCTCAAGCATCTGGTCCGCCTCATCAAGAATTACATACTTCATTTTACTGATGTTGAACTTGCCACGATGGAGAAGGTCATAAATACGCCCAGGAGTACCAATAATGAACTGAGCGCCACTGCGCAGAGCATCAATATCTTGGTTAATATTTGGCCCACCAGTTGCACAGTAACATTTGATATTAATATATTGGCTAAGTGAGTTTGCTACATTAAATGTCTGTTGTGCAAGTTCACGAGTAGGACTGAGCACAAGTACCTGTGGCTCATTAATCTCGGGCTTTACATGTGAGAGTGAACCGATACAGAAGGTACCGGTCTTACCCGTACCAGATTGTGCCTGAGCAATAAGGTCAGTGCCTGTGAGCATAGGCTTAATTGCACGCTGCTGAATAGCAGAAGGAAATTCAAAACCGTAGCCATAAATACCACGGAGGAGGTTGTCTGGGATACCCATCTCATCAAAGGATTTGATCACCTCTTGATGAGAAGTAGAGGAGTCAGTAGCAGCGAAAGTGGCTTCAGTGGTTGCGGACATTTCTATAATGGCTTAGTGTTGTTGCTTAAAGTGGCTTACAATTATTTGTAGCCAACCGCTGGATCAAATTTTTGCCCCCCCCAGAAATTTGAGAGTTTAAGTCGGCCATTCTCCATACTAGTAGAAAGCCATGGCAGACGAAGATAATGTTATTTCAGGAGGTATGGATTTTGAGGAGGGCGATGAGATGTTTGAGGAGGAGCTAGATGAATGGGATGATGAGAATGAGACCGCCGAGATGGGTGCAGCTTTTAAGAAGCTATATGCTACTCATCCCGAATGCAATCTTGACTATGTAGAAGGTGTTGTATCAAATGTACCATTAAAGGTTGCACCGCCCAAGCGTCTATCTGCATTGGAGGCTGCAGAAAAGGTGTTGGCTGAAGGTGCTGGAGATAGTACAGCAGACGATGAAGCAATGCAAGGGGTAGATAAACATCATACTACTTACCCTTTCTTGACACAGTACGAACGCACACGAATTATTGGATTCCGGGCAAATCAGCTTTCTCAAGGTGCACAGCCATTTATTATTGTACCCGAGCATGTCTCCGATGTTCGTGAAATTGCTCGTTTGGAACTGGCTGAGAAACGCCTACCTTTCATCATTAAGCGTCCGCTTCCTGATGGAAAGTATGAGTATTGGCGTTTGCAAGACCTCCTACAAATTTAAAAGATTGAGATACGGTCCTTTGGATCAATATAGAGTTTATCACCAGGTTTAATATTAAAAATATCATAAAACTCATCAAACTGATTAACTATTAGGTTAACCCGTAGCTGGGCTGGAGCATGAACATCGGTGAATAGGCGGTAGACACTGCGTCTAGGTCGTTCTTTGGTACGCCATGACACGGCATATGAAATAAAGAAATCATGCAGTTCCTTTTTCTTTTGCTCTTCATTAAATTTATGAGTTGTCATATAACGGTTTAATGCATCTAATGCAATTGCAAGACCACCTAAATCTGCAATATTCTCTGATAATGTATTTCTACCATTAACAAATCTACCTAAAAATCGTGTATTATTGAAAAGGCGTATTAATGCATTTGTTTTTTTGCTAAAGTTAGTAACATCTTTAACAGTCCACCAAGGTTTATATACACCCTCTTCGTCATAATTCTTACCATCTTCATCAAATGCATGCAACATCTCATGACCAACAACAGCTCCCAGCCCACCGTATGACCAGCCAGGATGCTTATCTTTAATATAGAAGGGCCATAATGTAATACCTGCAGGTATTACAAGACGATTACCAGAATTGTAGTAATGTGCATTTACCTCGTAAACAGCATCACCTGGTGGTGGATGTTGTGTCTTATTTTTAGCATAGTAGATATCACGGTCCGTCAATGCTTTACCACAAACCAAAATATTATGAACAATATCAAGTTCACTTAATTCATCTAATGGTAAATGATAGTGAGTTCCATTATCAACATCGGAAACCTCTAATGATATTGCTCGAATCTTTTCTCGAGTACGTTCTCGAGTGCGTGGACTTAGCCAGCTGATCTCCTGAGTTCGTTTCATTGCCGACTCTTGAATCCGATCAACAAATGCTCGAGTATGCCGTTGCCACTCGAGAGTCAAACAACAACTTTTATAAAGTGCTGATAATGAAGGTATTAACAGATATGATATGTAATAATATAATAGATGCTCTTGACTTAACTTAACTTTATCACCTCGTAATGTTTTTCCAAAGAAACGGAAATAGTAGTTGTCAATAGGACTAGATATTAATGGAGCAAAATGTAGTAACATCTGAACCCTTAACTGTATAATCCAATCTGCAATTGTTCCAATTTTGAACTGACTATTAAGATGTGTTAACCATGTATCACATCTACATGTTATTATGGCTTTTTCCCAATTATCTAGCCCATAACCTTTCCATAAAGATGTCCATGGTATTTTATTATATTTTTTTGCAAGTGCTGCACCAGTTGTCATACGTGGCTCGTCACTTTGACTTGTCTCCCATAAATCTGCCTTGGCAGCTTCAATACCAGCAACACGACCAAGATCATCATAATCAAACACTTTTCCCATTTTTTCAAGCATAGTCTCGAACTGTTTTAATATTTGACCTTTACCTGGCGCTAAGCCCTTATAGTATGAACTATCGGGTAAGGATAGAGAACCAGCGGATATAGTTAATGAACCATTTTTTGGTTTATCTATATCACGGCCCAAATAAATAGTTAGATGGGAAGGGATACCAAATGCAATGTGTTGTCCCATTGTATGAGCAATATCATCTAATGTTTTATTGCATCCCAAATTTGTTAACATTTTCTTAAGTGTTTTATCATGACTATCATGAAAATTTGCATATAAGCCTGATTTATAAAAAATAGCCAATGCCTTTTCGTGTGAATTTTTTATTTTGGATTCATTTGTAATTAAATTTTTAATAAGTTTAATTAATGTCTCTCTTATATTATGCTCAATCTCTTCACTAACACCAAAAGATGATTCACTTGGAGTGAGTTTTGTCTTCTTTTGCCAGAAACTATTAACAAAGTTATAAAAATCATCGCCGGGTTTGATAGCTTTGTTTAGCGGTAGAACAGCGATTTGTTTTGAATTTTTTATTCGGCGTCTGGTAGTCGCAAATCGTTTGTTGCCCCGCCTGAAGCGAGGCCGTCGCCTTCTTGTATAAGACGGCATATCTACTTGTATTAACTTTTTCGCTACGTGACCTTAATGATGTATTTCGTCTTTGCTCATATAAGACTGAATTAGAAACAGGGATATATGGGCGAATAATGGTTCTACTACAATTATTAAAGTCCATCTACTTACTTTTAGCTGTTATTAAATTACTAGTTGAGATGAAGCTATTTGCTTACTGGCGCCAGCGTTTACCACAGTTCAAACAGTTAATGAACTTGGTCATAGGCTCATCAGCAGAACGAATCTGCATCTCATAGTATGTACACTCACGCTTATGACAACGGTTGCACTGGAACTGAGTGGTAGCAATTGACTTATTACCCTCAAGCCACCGCTGCTCTTTAATAAGCTGTGTATCCTGCAATTTCTTCCAGTTCTCAGGGTAAAGCTCCATATCAGTAAGCCGTGTTAAGTCTACCATACTAAGCTCACCAGAGAGGAGACGACCTAGTAAGCGAGGGTTGGCCACCGGAGAGGATGGGTGCAGATTACTACAGAGTTTATATTGACGCTGAGTGTAGATTTCTTGGAATAGTTGGTTATCCCAATGGGGGAAGATATGACGAGTTAGGGCCTCTTCAACGCTTGCTTTGAAGATTTCACTAACCAATTTATCTACATGTGCGTTGCTTAGTTGATGATCATCAACAAGGAATTGGAAGCGTGATCGACACTTACTAGTATGTAGAGGATGGGGCGGTGAGTCAACAGTTAGCTCATTTTCAGACTCGGCAACAATAAGTGCACTTTGACGCTGATAGCCTGTGAGAACCTGTGAAGCTGCAACCTTCTTTTTACGCCGAGGAGCGGGCTTCTCTTCCTCCTCTTCCTCAATTACTGACGTCGCCTCCTCTTCATCCTCTTCAACCTCCTCTTCAGGCTCCTCCTCTTCAGGCTCCTCCTCTAGGTCAGAAGGTACCAACTCATCTTCATCCTCCTCTGCCTCGGAATCAGGCTCCTCTTGTTTATGTTTAGTAGGAGCAGCTGTTGTTGTACCAGGTCGACGCATTCCTGCCGCAGTCTCACACAACTTCTCCCAGTCACTTACTGTAAACGGCAATGGACTCTCCCAACTTTTACCCTTAGATGCAAATACAAGAATATCACCATAGAATACAGACTTATCATATGGTGCCGGCAACATACACTTATTCTCAGTGCCTGATTTACCATCCTTATAGCCAATTAAATGTACAATGATATCCCCATAATCAAGATAGCCGATTTCCATTGGCGTCGCCTTCTTCCTAAAATAGGTTTGTGCCACATCGGGGCTGGCTTTATTGAGCTCATCAAGTTTGACCTGAGCTTTACGGGGTTCACCCTTAAGAGATAGAACTACTGTACTTAGCGATGGCATATTGGCTGATTACTTACTATATTGCGACTGGTCTTTAGCTCAAATTTTGCCAGGAGTCTAAATACACATAACAATAACATATTAAGGGTATTATGCTTTATAATCAGACAGGTTTTAAAAACAAAACAATTAAGGTATATTATGGAGATGATGGATATCGAACCGAAGTTGACGAATCTGGAGCAACTATTAGTTGGCGGTCTCTTCCTTCTGGTCTGTATTATCAGATGCCGGCGGGATGGGTTCTGCCTCACGTCCTTCGAGTGAGTGAGGAGCAGGAGCCTGTTCGGACTCTGGTTGAGGTTGCTCCGTGGACGAAAGCTCTATTGGAGACGCCACAGGAGCAGCAACAGGTGCAGCAACAGAAACAGCAACGGGACCATGGCAAACAGAGCCGAGTCCCTTCAAAGCATGTCCGAGGCGAGCCAATAGAGGCCAAATTCGCTTTCCTGTTGCCAAAAGACAGGCAAATGAAGCAGGTTTCTTCTGAGCAGCCTGTATCTCTACAACAGTCTCCTGTACAAGAGCAGCAGTCTTTGTTAGGGATGAAACAGCCTCCTCTAAAGAGAGTCCATCGTCCGAGACTAACACAACCAATTTCTCAATCATTGGTACTAACTGGCGTAAATCCTCGAGAGGATTCTCATTAGAGAGTTTAGAAAATACATGCTCATTCATAAATGTCATATAACGCTCTATAGTGGATGCCTTAGCAGTACTATTGAGGGCTACGACTGCCTGAAGCCTCTTACTAATCTCCTCCTCTGTATTGACCGTAAGCTCATTAATTACAGTTACAGTATCTCGCAATAGTTGAGTAATAGTAGCCATTCGATATATTTTAAGATAGATAAAAAATCATTAAGTTGCCGGCGCTGCTGTTCTGCTCATTGTTTTTTCCACTGGCGACATAGATGTCTGTTGAAGTAGTTGTAAAGTTTATCGTAGTTTTATTGATTCTTTATCTTGGCTACCAATTGGTGTTGAAACATACTCCTCTTAGCAAACTATTAGGTGATAATGATACATTTGTAAACTATGTCCCGGCAACTGCACCTGCATATGAGCCAGCCCCTGCTTTTGTACCTGAGAATCTCCCTATGCCTGATGTTGAAGGCCCTAGAACAATTATAGGCGGTGGACCATCAGCCCCTTCTCAAGCTGCCCCACTAGATAGTCACCGTCGGGCTGAAAATACTGAAGCGACTGACCCTTATGCTGAGCAGAATGAGGATGCTAATGCACCTGAACGGCTACGGCATCCAGAACGCATGTTCCGCCCAGCACCTCAGATGGATGCCATAGATGCAATCCAGGATTCGGGAATAGGTGGTATGGCACAGCAGACTACAAGTAATGCAATGCAAGTATTTGCTCCCGAATTTGCCCAAAACGGTGGCGAATTTATGAACGGTATCTTTGCAAATGATCATGATGTGCCTAGCACATTCTCTGACTTTTAAGAGAGTTTAAGGGCCAATAGCAATATAAAAGTAAAATGGCCACAACCGCTGTAATTACGAACTCTGCACCACGCATTCCTGCGCCTGTTCAGCTTCACCCTCTTGATACTAAGTCTCGTGAGGAGGTAGCTGCCGTCATTGAATCTCTTATTGGTACGAACTGGCGTGTAAGCCATCATCTCAATCCTCAAAAGGATGCACAGCTTATGAGTACTGTGCCAATCTATGTATGGCAGCGTCAAGGTCGTAATCGTGCAGGGATTCTCCTACTTCGTACAGGCCAGCCTGCAGTATACTGGAATACGGAAAAAGACGAGCCTGTCTCATTAAAACTACAGGTTCCTGCTACTCTTACATTTAAGGGACCTGTTCTCCTAATTGCAACTCTTAGTAAGTTGGAGAGACTGCTAATCATTGAAGATATCTGGGCAAATGAAGGAAAAAATCTACTTGGTGCCGAACCATATAGCACTCGATGGCAAGCACTACAAGTAGTTTTTGATGCACTCAATAAACAGCAGTATTTCCTTGGTGCGGAATTGCGTCTAGTGGAGCCACTCTCTTTCGAGCAGTTTCTTGGGCGTTGTGATGAGCATCCAGACGAGGGAACAGTATGGGAGTTCCAGCCTGATGTCCCTGGTCGTCGGCGACTTG
>JACCDO011359407.1_pt1 | contig 17135 bp, 24 predicted proteins | sample 7446101 | NCBI WGS metagenome assembly JACCDO01 (sample SAMN15323440, study PRJNA562643) | freshwater metagenome | isolation source: river surface water | place: USA:Blue River Watershed | collected 2017-08-16 | reverse complement strand
TATAGTAGCCTGTGCCGCCGGCACCTCCTCCGGAATAGTGTGCATCGCTTACACCGGGCTCTCCCAACCCTCCGGGGAATAGTATAAACGTATCATTGAGGTTGAACGAACCGGACACTTTCTGACCGACGCCGCCACTGCCACCGTTCTCAACTACATCGCCGCCACCGTCACCACCGTTCGCTCCACCTATTTCATAATTAACAGTGAAGGCCGAGACAGAATAAGATGCGGTCCAAACTAGAGTTGTGCCATATCCACCACCGTATAACGTCAATGGACCGTCCGAATCCAAGTCCCATGTGGTCTGTCCGGACACCGGAGGAGATATAGTCAACACGCGGCTGGCAGCAGCCGATGAGTTGGTTAATGTTGGTGTCATCGTTGGAGTTTGTGAAAGTCCGGGTGTTGGTGTCATCGTCATAGTTGCTGTTGTTGTGGGCGTTGGCGTAGGAGTTGCGGTTGGTGTACTTGTCAAAGTAGGTGTTGGGGTAGGCGTGCGTGTTAATGTAGGAGTCGGAGTCGCCGTCACGGAAGGTGTTGGGGTTGGAGATGGTGGGACATAATAAATCGGACCATACTCACTAACATATCCTTCAAAGCTGAAAGTGCATGGCGCGGCACTTGCACTAAAAAACACATAAATGCTTCTGTCTTTATGAGCGGAGCCCAGCTCAAGTAATTGGAGATTGTTTCTGCTATATGACGCGCTGGTTAGTGGCACGCGATTGTTGTTCCAAGAATCAATGCCGCTAGCACCAATGGGCGCAGACGAGGAAACAGAACCAATTGAAAGAAGAGGTGCTCCCGATGAATATAAGAAAGCGTCGGTTAGTACATATTTTTCCGGCAGAACATTTCTCTGAGTACCATTTCCTAAGAAACTAGAAGTTCCTTCGTTTTTAAAACGAAGACTAAAATGTTTTGTTGGGCTGCTTGCTGCTGCACCTGACACCGGTAGGAGTAAGTGGTCGTTTCCTTTCGAGTCCAACCATTGGGTCGGTCCCGGATTCAGATTTGCGGACGTGTAAGAATTAACCAATCTAGAATCTGAATTCTTTACTCCACCATAGAAAATTGCAGTGACGTCCGTTTGGCTAAACACGGAATCAAAAACGTGAGCCTCATATACAGTGCATGAAATATTTGGTAAGGTAAGGTCACCGCAGCCCATACCTATGTATGCGCTGTTAATGGGCGTCGCTGATCCAGACAACGTTCCCACTAAAACTGTATTTACATAAAAATACAAAGTTCCGCTGGGGTCTCTTGTGAGAACCGCCTCAAATGGCCTATTGCTATAGTTAGTTGTAAAATCGGTAAATACAACTTTGTTTTGTGGGTTTACACCGTCATCAACGCACGCAAACAAGTCGGCTCCCTCAACGCCAATAAATGCCGAATTTCCGCCGTTTACAATGTTTGTTGCGGATGTACCAGCACCGAACAATGCTCGGGCATAACTTTGCGTTGTGATCGTGGATGGTATGAATGCGCGTATCACCAAGCTAAATTCGGTTCCAATGGACTCGTGTGGAGAATAGCATACATGATTCAATTCCGTGGCCGGAGTTATAGACTCGTCAAACACAAGACCGTTTGCCGTTTGATGCGGACTAGACGGCAGAGCAATATTTAGAAGACCTCCGGATATAACATATTCGGCGAGATCGTTTAAATACATACCTTTAGTTTCTCCCGTTGGAGATGTATTCTCTGTTACGTCTACTATAGGAATGATATTGCCGCCAACCAACTGGCTGCTACTAATAATGCGTCTGAGTTGAGAAATCTTTTGGTTGGACATAGTGTCTTTTCATTATAAATATCAAATTAAGCGCAAAAATATATACCATTTTTGCGCTTAATATTTAATACTTTTTATATCACCCCAAACTTTTCACTTTTTTGGTAATAAACTTAACTATCTCACTCCGAAGTATGTCGTCCTCTGTAAACTCAAACGTGTATATACCGTGAGACTTACTATCATCGTCATTAAAAAGATTGAATATACTTTGGAATCCACTTCTTCCATTAATGTCAGATTGTTGTGGGTCACCGCACAGAAACAGTTTACTGAATTGGCCCATACGAGTCATCAGCGTCACCAATTCTTTTTTGGTACAATTTTGCATTTCGTCGGCAACAATCGCTTTGGCATTCCAATTTAGTCCGCGCAGATACCCGATGGGAAGACCTTCAACGCGGTTATCTTTTATTAGATATTGTATGTGGTCTTTTGGTAAAAGTTCGTCCAGCTTGTCGATTAATGGGCGTTTATACGGAGAAAGCTTATCGTCGGCTTCGCCGGGAAGAGTGCCCATCTTGACATCGGCACTCTCAACAATGCTTCTAACATAAAGAATATCACTAATCTTTTTTTCGTTCATCAGCATAAGTGCCGCTAGAACTGCTAGATATGTTTTTGTTGTACCGGCTGGACCTGACACAAGAAGCATTTTGACTTCTTTGTCGAGCGCGAGGTCCATAAACTTTTGTTGTTTTTCGGTTAGCTCGCGCTGTATGATGTGTAGAGGAGAGTCTATTTTATTTCTTTGATGTACTACCGGGCTTTTGTCTATTTTTACGGTGTCGTTTTGGTTTTTTTCCAGTGATTTGTTTCTGTGATTTTTTAGACGTTTCTGTTTTGACATATATTATTTTTTATATTTGTATTTAACGACAAAACCCAACCTATCTGTTTTTTCGATAAGCTTTTTTACTCTTGTACATAGTTCAAACTGTTGATTGTTCAAACTAAAATTGAATACGTTTTCTAGACTCTCTTTAAAGTCTTTTCTATGCAACACAACAACGAAGCTTGAGTCTTTAAAACAAAATACCTCGATGCCAGTCATACGATTTTTTAGTGCGTAATCGATTGACTCAACAATCCGCTCGTTTATCTCCGTTCTATTTTTTGTAACATACACTTCCATGTCTTCGTTATTCGACGGAAGTTCCATCACCGTATACTGACTTTTTTGCTTAGAATTAGACTTCTTCTTTGGAGTCTTTCTCATATGTACTAGATAAATATATTTCCAACCAAGCTTTTCCCATCATATTTACCAACGCTTCATTTTCGGAAAGTTTTGTTTCTCCGAGAGCGTCGAAAATTATATGTATCATCTCGTGATAAAACGTTTCTACGACGGCTTCGTCAGTAATTTCAAAATGTATCTCTTCTTTTTCAGGCTCAAGAACTTTCGTGGCCGATCCAGCTTTCTGGATTGTTATTAGCTTTGCATCATCGTCGGCCAACCCATAACAGCTACTTGTTTTAAACAAAGTGTCACTTAACAAGACTGTATATCTATGCCCAAACAAGGTGAAAGTTTTAGGAATTTTAAATTTTTTGGCTTCGTTTCCCACTATGTATAAGTATCATGGAAGAGCCAAATATACTACAAAAAGCAAAAAATTTAGCAAGCTCGGTAACAAGCTGGGCGACACACGACGGATTTTCTCGCGTATCTCCGGAAATTTTTTTGGCTAGGAAAGATATATGTATTTCCTGTCCAAACTGGGATAAAACGGGTTACAATGGATTTGGTAAGTGTAATGTATGTGGATGCTCGGTTGCAAAATTATACATACCAAGTTCAACGTGCCCACTCGACCCTCCAAAATGGGGGGCTACATCTTCTTGATTTTACATGGTAAACACATACCCATGAGCTGCTGGCAATCGTTGCAAAATTGATAATTAACCCCGCCAACGCCTTCTTTATAATCCAACATTATATATTTGTTGCGATTATCTAAGCAAGAACGACACACGAAAATAGTACCGTGCGATTTTCGCGTATTAAATTCTTGTGCTGTTATTTCTATTCTCACATACTATAACTATGTAGCACATTCCATCAAATGTCCATAATAGTAATAAAAATCTCTGTCTCGCTCCACTAAATCAGATTTATGTTTGAAAACCTTTTTCAGTGTAACATAATCTTTGCCGCCTAAAAGACCTTCGTTGAAGTTATAGTTTTTCATAAGATATTCATTCACCTGAATATCCTGTGCAATATTAGCCCATGTATGATCCAGTGATGGATCAATTAACCAATGCCCGAAAATTACATGACAAAACTCATGACAGATTATGAATAAACGTTTGTGCGTATTACACTTCTTCCAAAATTTTGGATTTACAACAATCTTAAATTTATTGTTGTAAATATGTAAACCAGCAGTTTCTTCTTCATCGTCAAAAGTCAAAAAATCTTGAGTCAACCACATCTGTTCAAATAGTGGATCGATGCCAGCAAGAAACTTACGAATTCTATTATATTCAACAATACTAATTTGTTTCATGTAATAAAAAGGGGAGGTTTTACCTCCCCAATATTTTATTTACTCTTTCTGACTTTGCGCTTTTTCGTCGCGCTCTCTTCTTTAACCTTGGGGGCGTAAGTTGCACCCTTCAATCGCCGCTCTGCGGCATGCTTCCATGCGTTACGAGTTTTTGTGCTCGCAAACTCATATGTTTTGCCTTCTGCCAGCAACTTATTGACCTCTTCCTCGGAGGCTGCTGACAGGATTTTTTGTCTTAGTCCCATCATATTATTCTCTATATCTGCGATTATTCAGCGAGCGAATCTCAAGCCTGCTGCCGTCTGGATGACGGTTGATGATATTCTCCCAGTAGCTTAACTCTCGCTGGGCATCCATCTTGGAATCATATTCCGAGTCACTCACTCGAAAGCCGTTTCGAAAAACGGCATACATTGTGGGTTCTGTTCTGTCACCGACTGTATTGGTCATGTTTATTTTATTTTTATTGATTATAACGAGAGCACGAAAAACTATCCATTCTAACCAACTCGTCTTGGATATCATGGATGTTTGGTTCAAGCAAACAGGGCAACCCGGCTTTTTGGGCAGTTGCAAATTCATTAGCTGCTCGCTTTTTCTTGTGTCGATTATTAACAACTGATTTGTTATTAGTTTTCTTAATCATACGAACAACAGTTTGTGCAAAAATACAAAAAGGTCAAGAAGTTTTTTGTGCATATGTTATTTATAATAACAGTCATATGAATAGCATGTTTACATTTCGTGATCGAATTAAGCATGCTGGCATGCACTGGAAATGCTTGTTGTCAAGCATCAGGAAAAGAAAGAACCCTTGGTTCTATGTTAGAGGGTTGGTTAGAACATTCACAACACTTCGATATTAGCAATATCTGGTGGATATTTGAGTTGTTCCCTTTATTGTAGAAACCACCGACAATCCGCACACCACCGCATAAACCAGCGTGTTTGGCGACGACGTTCCGCTTGCGTTTCTTTGAACGCCGTACGGATCGATGTAATCAAAATCGTAATTTCCAAATAAATCCGTTTTAGCATCTATCTGATACGCCCTTCCTCTCGGGTCCGATCCTCCCAGCGGCGCGTATCGTATATTTGCTCCGTATATTACTTTCAATGAATTTAAAAGCATTGTTCCAGACATAGCAGTTGCAAACGGAGTTCCGCCGGAAATAAGACCGGAGCTATATATTGCTCCGCTTGGAGTCAACCATGTAGCCGAGGCGTTACCGTCGGCGTCATAGTCAATCCACACAAAAACGGATGCTCCTCTTGTAACCGTTGGTGTTATCGTTGGAGTTACTGTTGTGGTTGGTGATGGGGTCGTTGTGGATGTCAGCGTTGGCGTTGGCGTTGGTGTCAGAGGATCGGCTCCGGTGTATGTGACAGTTGGTGTTGTTGTGAGTGTTGGTGTCTGTGTGGGCGTTGCTGTCGTAGTTGGAGTTGGAGTTGGTGTATTGGATGGAACCAATACGGTACCGTCACACTCCAACATTTCTTTGGGGGTGAAATACAACGTGTTATTATAATCTAGAATTTCGACAAGTTCGACTGACTCCCCAGCGCTACCAGTAACAGCCACGGTTTCATTTGAACCGGAAAGTAATTGACTGATCACCCCACCGGTTCCATTATAAAGAGTTCCCGATAAATTTCGCGTATGGTACACATAATTTCCAGAAATTCTATTTGCCGTAAGCGACGCAACTGTGTTTGATCCGGATGCATACGATATTAATTTTGCCGCCCTTATATTTCCCGTCTCAGAAATTATGGATATTTTTATTCGTACTGTGTCTATACCGTCGGACGACCTTGAAAACGACAACCAGTGCTTGGACGCCGGAGACGCCGAGTAAAATCCTGTATAAGATGTGCTATAGTTCATCAACGACGATGATATCCCGCCACAATTTCCAGATATAAACACCGGATTCTGTAAACTGGCGGTAGATGTCCATCTAATGTCATAAACCACAGTACTATCGAAATCTATTGTCCATTCTAGCCGAGTTTCATTGTTGCACTTGGCTGACCCGGTTGCATGTATCTCTTTACAGTAAAAAGATTCCGGTGAATATGTTGTCACCGATGGCGTTGGTGTTATCGAAACCGGCTGTTGTGTTGGCCGGGGCGCGGCCCATCCAATATTCAAGGTGTCGTATTCATATTTAGAATAAACCCTTCCTTGGTCGGTACCAATAAGGTCACCTATTACACCAAAAACACTTCCAGTTGGAGAACCATGTGATGGAATTATATTAGACATAAAGAATTATATATCCGTTCCCGGTTGAATAACTTTGACCGTTGTTTCCTCCACCCGCGCTTCCGGCTACTCCCCCGTAATCATCTCCCTGCGCATTGCCGCCAAGGCCACCGCCGGCTCCCCCGCCTCCACCGCCCCCGCCATCGACACCGTAGCCAGCATCACCACCAGCACTTCCGGTGGATGCTTGAAACGTACTAGATACCCAAACCGCATCTCCGCCAGCGCCGAACTGCCCTGCTCCGCCACCGCCGCCGCCGCCACCGGCTCCGGCAATAACACTCAAGTTGGATGATAGTATCACAGAAGCGCCGCCCCCACCGCCGCCGCCGCCGGAATATCCTTGGTCGCCAACATCTCCACCAACGCCACCAGCAAAATACCCAGCACCGGCAGTCCCTCCTCCGGTGAAACTCTCAGCATTTGTTCCACCAATTCCACCTGCCCCACCCGGAATAATATAACACGATTGGTTTATAACAAAAGACCCAGTTGTTTTCGATCCTCTGCCACCAAGACCGCCGCGGCTATCTCCGTCATTTCCCCCATTGCCTCCAGCCGCACCATTCAATTCATATTTCAGTGTAAAACTTCCTCCATATGGAGATATTATCCAAGTAGAATATCCAAGTAGCAATAAGTCGCCGTCTGTATCAAAATTCCAAACACTCTTTCCGTTTACCGGAGGATTTATATTTATAAATTTGCCCACAATGGTAGACGGCGTCGGGGTTGACGTCGGTGTCTGCGTTGGTGTTGGTGTTGGCGTAGGAGTAATCCCAGAAGTTGAAGTTAATGTTGGTGTTGGGGTTGGTGTTGATGTTTCCGTGTTTGTTGGTGTTTGTGTCATCGTCGGGGTTGGCGACGATGTTAGAGTCGGTGTGAGTGTTGGGGTTGGGGTTGGAGTGACGTTATATGCAAACCAACCTGTGTTCTTTGAGTCGTCGGCAACTTTAACGTATTTTATACCATCGGACATCTCTATCAACGATCCAATCGGGCCATATACAGCACCTTCTGGATTTCCCTGTAGCGGTATTGTGCGAACTTTCTCCATTATCGCGCGCCCTCTATTTTTCCTATAATTTCTTTTAGCGTCGGAATTTTTTCTTCCGAGATATGCAATAAATTGTTAAATTCAGCAACGGTTAATCCCATTTTGTCTGCGATCTCGGCGGCTTTGTTGTAATTCATTCCTGCTGCTTTCATGACTTTGTTCTTTTGTGCCGGTGTCATAACATGCAATTTTCCCGCAAGCTTTTCCATTTGTGAATCGCTGAGTTTATCTAAATTTTTAGGATTTGATAAAAATCTACCAACTAATTTTAATTGGTTTATATCATTCGAGGGCGGTGTACCCATCGATCTCGATATAGAAGCTGCCAACGTGAGCGGTTCGGTTTCAATACCAGTCCTTTCCAAGAAATCCACGTGATAATGATCCAACAAACCATAATTACTATGATTCTTGAACATTTTTTGGACTTCTGCCCAATTTTTGATCACATCAGACTTTCTATTCCAAAAAGATAATATTTTTGTATCTGACCATAAACGCCCGGACAATGATTTTTCTATTTTGTGTCTATAGGCGGTTGAGGTAGCAAATATACCACTCTTAAACGCTTTCGCGGCCACTCCGTCGCCACCAAGGTCTTTCAGCATAGCGTCGATATCCGAAACTTCCATGTCACCAACATCAATTTCGTTTAGTATATTTGGTATGTCATGTGCCTTGACCTCCACACCAGTCATGAACTTAATGTATATCGTGGCGAGAAATCTTTTAATTTCCGAATGAATTCCGGTTGGTTTGATAACCGAGAAGGTTGGAAATATCATGAATGCGGCGGCATCAGCATCACGGTACGAAGAAATCAATTCTTCTTCACCGGAATGGTTTATCACGCGAACATCGTCTGGGTCTTCGTTTATCAAGTCTTCTTCTAGAGCTGGGACAGACGCATCTGCTCTGGCCGCATAATCAAAGCCCTTGGCTGCTTTTTTGAGATGCTTGTATTTAAATTCATCACCTGTTAATTTTTCTTTTGCTTTTGGGTCGATATGTTGCGCCGCCATTAACTTTTTCATTTCTTCGGGACTTAGCTTTTCTTTATCCCCACCATCTCCTTTTAGCTCTTTAAATGCAAATAAAGTTCGCACATCCAAAAATTCATACGCAAACTTGGTTTTATCTCCCCTCAACCCATAAATCAGTTTTTCAACCAATTTGAAATTGTCATCGACTGTATCTTTTTTGTTCCAAAAACTGATCATATGTCTCTTAGTCCATATTCTTCCGGCCAAAACATTTGCGACATCTCCGACATTGTCGATTCCCCGTATATCCAAATGTCTAAAAAATTGGTAATTTTTATTCAAATACTCCGCAACGTTCGTGACTCCATCTGTTTGGCTTGCTCGTAGTCCGATAAAACTTATTGTTGGATAATCGGTTCTATCTTCTTTTTCTTTGTAAGAAAAGAAAGTTGGGTGACCAAATTCATTATCATATATCTTATATAATTTGGTAAAGGTGTATGGAAAAAGATATGCCTTTCCTGCTGCGGGAGACAAAGTATTCTCCATGTCACCGTGAGTGGTATTGTATCCATACAATATCACATCGTTTTTGGTGTCAAAGAAAAAGGCATAAGCATCGTCGTTTAGCCAGTGAATGCTGTTGTCTTTGGCTTTAGGAACATGTGCTCCAATATTGTTTAGACGCAACGCCTCGTCCCGGTCTAGTTTAATCTCGTCGGGGGATTCATCCAGAATGCTTTCTAGCAAAAATTGTATATCCAGAGGTAGTCTTTGCTTCTTCATAAAATGTCGCATATATAAATATACAACATTATCACAATCCAACACCCTTTATGATTGCTTGTTATCAGACCCGATATGAGGCATATTGAATTTGGTCTGACTGTTTACTTTCTGCTGAATACCCTGTTTAACAATATCTGCCGCCGCTTGATTAAATTGAGGGGCATTGATATTTGGGCCGCGCATGCTGGCACCAACCACTTGCATATTTTTTACAACGTTGCCGATTTCACGAATGTTTGGATTCATATATATGAATAAATATCATCGATAAACTGCTTTCAACAACCCAGAGCCGGAATATACACTACCGGACATGTTTATATAAATCTGTGTTCGTGGGTCGAATGATGCGGTGAATCCGTATAAAGTTACATAATGTTGACCGCCACTGTTCAAAATTGTTAGCGGAGAATAAATTGCATAATAGTCAAAACTATATTTTTCTTGTGTGCAATTTAATTGATAATATGTCCCAAGATTTATATCATCTATTCTTGTTACGCTCACCGTTTCTGCTCCCATCGGAAATGACGTGCGAGTTGAATCAAGAAACACATCAACTTCTACTTTTCTTATAAATGTTGGCGTGGGCGTGGGTGTAAGAGTTTGGGTTGTTGTTGGCGTTGGTGTGGGCGTTGATGTTGATGATGGTGTTGGAGTTAATGTGGGCGCAGGTGTTTGTGTTTGAGTGGGTGTGGGCGTTGATGTCGGTGTGGGTGTTGGAGTTGACGTGGATGTTAATGTTGGCGTTGGTGTTGGAGTTGACGTGCGAGTGGGCGTAAGAGTGGGTGTGGGCGTTGACGTTAATGTTGGTGTGGGTGTGGGCGTTGGGGTCTGTGTTAGAGTTTGGGTCAGCGTGGGCGTAGGCGTTAAGGTAGTCGTTGGCGTCGGTGTGGGAAAAATCATCGAACTAAATGGATCATAACTACTCCATTGAACATTCAGTCCGGAAACAGGGTTGTCCAACACGCTGCTGTCTTTGGTAACATTTTCGGAATTGGATGCCAGCAACAATAATTTTGTTCTTGATGTTGGCGTTACTGGTTGTTTATATACTTCGAAATAATTTTCGCCTATTTGGCTTCCGCTGTATAGCCCAGCACCATATACAATATGAAAATTTGTTAAACTTCCACTATATCGTGTTGAGTTTGGAACGAACTCATCAAACCCAACCGTGAGAAAATTCTGAGAGTCTGTGATGTTTTCCGGGTGAGAACCCGTTGCCATCAACTTTCCGTTTTTGAATGCATACGCAACCCCATTTACTCTAGATACTGCAAAATGCATCCATTCGTCGTATGGCGTATATGTAAATCTAAGAACTTCTCCGTTTGGCGCATTGTTGCTACCAGAAGACCACAAAATGAATGTTCCTAGTTCTGCGCTAACTGCCAAAGATGCTGTGGGCCAGCCACCAACACTAAATATTCTTTGAAAAGATTGGCCATTTTTTTGATGTTGAAACCATTCTACGGTATAGTCTCCGCTACCAAACGCCCAGTTGGTGCTAGGAGACACCAACAACCCGCTGTTTAAACCATTGAAAAATATGCTACCAGACGACATATAAGTTTATACTCTTTCCAAAATCATGTTTAAGTGAGTGTTTACCTTTAATATTATATCATACTCATCTTTAAAATTTGCCGCCAAAGGCTTGAATGTGTAATTTTCCCCTTCGATAATTTTATAGTTACTTGGTATTTTTCGTAACAATGTGCTATAGCTAAGTGGCATATAGTTTTCTAAACTTTCGCGGTCCCAATTATCTTTGTATCGATATGTTAAAATAAAGCGCACAAACAAACGATAGTTGCTGTTTATTGGTCCCCACTTATTCTCGAAATCTCTTAGATATTTGTGATCAACTTTGGCTTTGACCTTTTCAACATCATCTTCAAAATCTTTGGGTTTGATGATGTCTATTCTATCAGGAATAGTGTCGCGAATAACAATATATTTAAACCTCGCGCCAAACAAACTATGCCAAAATTTATTAACGCCATGACCAGCGTTTGGAGAATAGCTATATACTTCGTGAATAACACTGCTTAACAAAACGCAGCTCTTATTGAAACTATTACCAAACTTCACCGCTTCGTTCCAATCGCTAGTAAAAGGAATATGTGGATTATTTTCTTTAAACCTCTTTTCCATGCCAGCGTCTATATCATATCCCATTAATTTGATTTCAGGATGAGATATGTGTATATTATGCAAAACACTGCCATCGGCACATCCAAAGTCAACAATACAATCCGGCTTTATTTTACTCAAAAACCATGTTTTACTGCTCATGCCTTTGTTCATGCTTTTTATATACCGGTCATAATCCGCAATAGGAGGAGCATTTTCATATAACTCTTCAAACTCCAAATCTTTGATTATTTCCTTTAGTAGTAGCATATAATGGTTCATATAAATATAAAACCAGACAGCCTATTCGTTCATTATAAACAATCGCTTAAAAAGGCATTTGACCAAAGTTATAAACAAAAAGAAGCAAACGACACTGCAAAGAACATATGTTGTGCTAGAATCAATATATCTTCAAAATAATCATATATACAAAAATCCTTATAAAAAATTTTTCAAAAATTTTAAAATGAAATTTTGAAGTAAAGGATCAAAAAAGTAGGATATGAAAAAAGGTAAAAAAGAAGATATAGAAAACGGGGAATATGGTGTGAATGCGGCGCAGGAATATGAAATGCGGTGTGAATGTGATATGAAACGTGGTGTGAAAAAAGTGTATATATGAAAAGTGTTATAAAAAAATTGACCTTCTATATAAAACATATATGCGCCCCCACGGGGGGGTGCCGTTACCCCCACCTAGAAGACACCTAAACCCCCACCTAGAGGGGGGATGGGTGGGGGGTTTTAACCCCGTCCCCCACCCCACCCGTATGGGGGTCATGCCACCCGCTCAACCACAAACCCATTTACTTCTGTGGTGCCAAGGAAAGTGTCGCTAACAGGGTCATAGAAGCACACATCACCAAAGTTAGCATTGCGCACATCACTGGGGAACTCAACAGTGCCAAGAGTATACTCACCACGCTTAACATTGTACTTGGCATAACGGACGTTGGTGTTGTTCATGGTGCTAACAATGGTTGATTTATTATAAATGTCAAGACATCTTACGCATACCACGAACAACGTTCTGGCGTGCCATCAAAAGGGAATGCGGTGCTATAGGATGAAATGTTCACACTATAACCATAATGAGAACAAGGCTTCACCCGCTTGGTCATGGGCGCACCACAATGGCTAGACACAGTATGCGGAACAGCAGGAACGCTCTTGCCACACATAAAGCCATCTTCTGTGACAATACTGTTGATGCGCTGAATGGTGACACTCTTACCAGACGGCGAAATGGCCATAATCTTGTAAAAGTCAACGTTCGTCTGGTCATATCCCCACGAGCAAACCAGAATGTCGTGCAGCTTGGGAGATTTGGCGGAAGTGGTGGTGTTCATGGATAAGAGAATGGGTTATTTATTATAAATGTCAATGAATTTTGCTGCGGAGCTGCGCGGCGAGCGAGGTTGCTTGTTTGATCCAAACCCCCTCCATAACATTCAACCAATCTTTCGTGACGATTTTAAGATAGCAGGTGTTGACGGACTTGTAGCCAAGGGTGCTTTCACCCTTCAAAACATAAATTTTAGCGACCGCATTTTCTTTTGTAATAGCCGGAGAAAATGACTTGATCTCTCCAATGTTCTCACCAGCGTTCCAACCAGTGTTCCAGTAAACAATGTCGCCAACTTTGAACGGATGATTCATGCCATAAAGACTGATCGGATTTATTATAAATGTCAAGCCACAACCTTCATTACTTTGTCACCGTTCCGCGAACGACTCAGTGCCACAGAGAACCAGAAGAAGGGAGCGACGACGAAACCAAGCACCATGACGATCTTGAGCCAAACGTTCTTTTCCTGCTTGAACACACGAACGCCGGTCTTGGCGTTAGAAATGAAGTGGCCCTTGAAAGAAGTGTCGTTGGTGGTGATGACTTTCATGCTGAACAATGTGACAGATTTATTATAAAATGTCAATAATTAATTCACCTTGGCCACGTCGTTAATGGCGAGCCAAGTGCTTGATTTTTCGCCTTTGACACTAACAACTTTTGCTCCGTTTGAGTATGTGTGCGTGGCAACCACAATGGCTTTTTCTTTTGTGGGCAGAATGATTACGGGGTCTTTTGGTTTAAGATTCATGACTTATTTTTAACCTTTAACGGCCAAGACGAACCCTTGAATCGCCATATAAATCATAATGAACTTGATGAAAATGTTGAGCAAGTCATCGGCTTTCCACATCACGGCGAACAGAACAAAGATGGCGGCGCTAAGAATAAGGTAGAATTGAAGCATGTTCATGGTAGTAAAAGTGATCTATTGATTATAAAATGTCAACAACAATCAACAAGACTGATCGCATGGCATATAGCCACAAGTTGAACACGGTTCATTGGATGAGTAACTGACACACCCCTGACAATGACTGCCCTCGATGGTGTCACCGTCTTCGTCAATCTGGCCATCACATTCAGGGCACACGCGCACGCACTTCATCTCGGTTGGCTTTGGTTGAAAGAATGGCGACATGGTGACAACAATGACTTATTTTTTATAAAAGTAAAGAAAAAAGGAGGCTGTGCACCTCCTTTTTGAATCAATGATAGTTATAGCAGCTCACGGGCTGACCGTCCCAAGGACCATAAAGGCTTTGATAGCTGGTCCATTTGATGCGATAACAGTCTTCGTGTGAAGTGAAGACCTTGGTAACAATGCCTGCGCCGCTGTTTTTCACAGGAGTTGCGGTCCAATCCATACCACCGCAACCAGTATAGTTTCGATTTTGTTTCAGTTCACGAACCTTGATTCTAGAACCTGAAACACTCACAACCTCGACAAATGTGGCGATGCGGGCTTCATAACCGTATGTGCCCACGAGGATGTCACCAACCTTGGGATTTACTTTAACAGTTGCGGTAGTGTTCATGATGCTAACAATGAGTTATTTTTTATAAAAGTCAATAACCGATTACATCCAAGTCGATATACCATTCCCAAGTGGCATGGTTGCCGTGGGCGATCTTGACTAGGCTTGCGCCGTCAAACTCAACAACTACACACTGCAATCCTTTGAACATACCCTTCCACGGAACAACAATAGAACCGATTTTCATGTTCCAAAGAGTGACAGAGTTTTTATAAATGTCAAGCCTTCAAGAAAGCCAGACGAAACTTCTTTTCCGCCTCAATCCGACGAAGAATCTCAGCCTTGGTGAGAAAGCCAACGTTTCTGCTTTGATACCTATCACCGTATGGCAGATGAACCAGTCCAAAATTCTTGGCCTTCGCATCTGCGACCATGTAAAGGGCATAACCGTCGGCGACTTGTTCGGAATAGATTTCGCCGGTGTGCTTGCCGTTGTAACCAGCCTTGACCAGAAAAGCCTTGAGATTTGCCATGTGCTGCTCTTCATCGGCCTGAACCTTGGCGTGGTCGAAGTTGGAGTAGTCAACTTCGGGCGCGGGCACTTCGGCAGGAAGAGAATAGATTTTGATCATGGGGATAGTGTGATCGAGTTTTTATAAAAGTCAAGCCTTGTAGGTTTTCAGCACAACTCCGTTTACCGGCTTGGTGCGGTCATAGCACATGCGATGGTCAAGCGGATATTGCGTACCGACGCTCTTGACAGAATCGATGTAACCAGTCTCACCGTTGACCAATCCAACATCAACATTGCCGTGGAGCTTCTTCAAGGCGTTCAGTTGCTTGACCAGTTCGGCGATTTTCATGCTCCAAAGAGTGACAGAGTTTTTTTAATTGTCAAGCCGGTTCCCACGTCCAGTGATGGAAGTTACCGACTTTACCATTCTCCCAAAGACGAAGAGGGTCGGCAAAGGGTTCAACTGCGAAGAAATCGCCGCCGATCTCTTTGACTTCAAACAAACGAGTTTTGCCAAGAGTTGTGGTGATTCTCACCATTTTTAGTCCGGTCGCTGGATGAACCTTCTTGGCGAAAAGATTTTTGATGAAGTTCATACTTCCCAACAATGACCAGATTTTTATAAAAGTCAAGCCGCGACCGTTCGTTCGTAACGCTTTTTGAAAAAAGCCTCGTTATTCTTACGACGTTCAATGCGCTCAAGATACCGCATACAATAATTCCCCCTTGTTTCCTTGAACATTTCCTTTAACCACTCAGGATTTTCATACGTCATGCCGCGAGGCCATTGGAAAGAATCAACACCCTCCCAAAAGCTTGGTCCATTCTTCTGCCCAAACCAACGATTTTCGCTCACCGCCTTCATATCGGCTTGAAAAGTGTAAAAAATACAAGTTCCAATTTGAATCTTGCGCGGTTTGAGGCCAGAGAATTCAACGAGCATAACATTGACCTCGCCACGGCTATTATTTTCAATCACCTTGAAAGAAACCAAGTTGCGCCATTGATTCTTGAACCAAAAAAGATAATGAGTTTTGAGGTAATTTTCCGCACCACTGTAGGTGAGAAAGTTGAAATCACTAACTCTAATTGGGTGATTCATGACAAACAGAATGACGGCTTTTTTATAAATGTCAACGAAAAAGGGAGGCTTTTGGCCTCCCCATTGTTTTACCAGCGACCGCCGGTGGCGTCAACGTCAGCGTGGTCAAGATCGTAACACACTTGATCACTCTTGATACCGGCGAGAGTGGCGAGCTTGAACAGATGTTTGCGCATTCCGTTCGCTTCGGGCCAGCGGTCATAAGTGGCTTGAGCGGTGATGTTGATTGCACTGAGATAGTCCAGCATCGCCGGGGTGCTGATGCTGGGATTCTTAATCAGGTTCTCGCGAGTGGTGGAGTTCATGCTCCAAAGAGTGACAGAGTTTTTATAAATGTCAAGTCTTAGTCGCCGTGGTGATATGTCACCGAATAGATGATGTAGCCGCCGGTCTTGTCAGCGTTGGGATAGTTGCGGAACACGCTCCCAAGGCTGGTGAACGGTGCCCGATAGTGGCGGTCGAAGAGAATCTTGAGGATGCTTCGGGTTTCGGTATCACCAATGTGCCCAGAATAGGGAAGCTTGTAGTAGGAGTAGGAGTAGTAGCCGTTGCCAGAGTCGGTGGGTTCGCCGGCCTCTTTGGCGGTGATGGTGGTGACTTGACCGAAGTGAAGTGTGTTCTTCATGGTGATGACTATGGAATATTTTTTATAAATGTCAACCCCTTTTATACGAAAACACCAAACCAAGAGCAAAAAGAAACCACGGAAGGCTCAGAAACAGATACGTTTTGCTTTTCCAGTTCCACGTTCTGGACCACGCTACTCGATCCACAAGAGCCTTCCACATCAAGTAGAAATGAACGACCAGCATAAAAATACCAATGATGAGTGGAATGACGTTGTTCATTATCGTTTCAGCAGCTTGACGTGGAACAGACCGGTGTGATAGATTTTCCAACCACGAGCAACAAGACGCTCGGCCTTCTTGATCCCCTTGATGGTGTCGGTAGGAACAGAGAGGTATTTGGTCATGGTGAAATAGTGGTGGAGGTTTTTATAAATGTCAAGTCTTGAGATTCTTGCCCCAGATTTTCCTGCGACTTTTAAGTGTAAAGAACCGGTCTTGTTGCTTCTTGGACAAATTCTCAAACGGCACCATTTCAATCGCATAAGATGTTTTCTTGAACGG
>JACCDO011157771.1_pt1 | contig 17136 bp, 22 predicted proteins | sample 7446101 | NCBI WGS metagenome assembly JACCDO01 (sample SAMN15323440, study PRJNA562643) | freshwater metagenome | isolation source: river surface water | place: USA:Blue River Watershed | collected 2017-08-16 | reverse complement strand
TACTTCTTGGCTCAGTCTCAATGTAGAAATCGATTTCTTTACCGTTGAAAATTCTTGTAGCCTCATCAAATACACTCTTTTCCAATCTATCAGAGATAAAAGTGACGTGAGAACCTCTAAGGTTTTTATTCAATTCAAGATTAAATCTCTTTTTTAAGAACCAAGCATAGTAACGGTCCATATCACAATCTGTACGAATCATTGCGACACGCTTCCAAGAAGATTGATTTTTGTGCTTTCTGGTCACATCTTCTGGACTAAATTCTAATATGCCTTTTACCTTGATTAACATTAAAGCAAATATAAGGTTTTTTATATATACAAACAAAAAATTCACTATTATGTTAGAAAATGATATGAAAAAGTCAGTTTTATCTGAAGATGAAATTCTTTTACTTAGAGAGAAGTTTATATCTGAATATGCAAAGAAAAAAGGATGGAACTCTAAAGAACTAACATCTACACAAATGTTAGAAATCGCAACTCAAAAAGAGTATAAAAATCCTGGATTAATATTAGGATAAAAAAAAGACCCTCAATTGAGGGTCTTTTTTTATCTAACTCTTTTTAAGATATTCATATCAGTAACAGGAATATAATTTAATTTATCAATAACAAGTATCAACTCACTTCTATCACAAATATACTCTCTATAATCATCATACTCAACGTAACAATCTTTTCCATCCCAACTAACACCTTTAAAGTCGCAATAAGATCCTGATTTTAAAATCCAATCATATATGTAAGATCTTTCTTTTATTAAACGGTCTTGATTTATTTTAACTAAATATTGAACATCATCTATCCAAACTTTCAATTTAGCGGATGCTATTGATGTAGAGTCTGTTTCCCAGGCTTCTTCATCTGCCGGTCCGTATGAATTTTTGGTGTATAAAGATGGATCTCGGTATGTTGGTAAATTTTCCCAATCTATTTCTGTACAAACTTGACAAAGTTTTTTTAAATAAACAATATCTTGACTCTCTGATCTTGTATGCTCGTTAAAATACCCAACAGATAAATTGGTACATTCCGGTATCTGTTCGACAAACATAGCAGAATCTGTAACTATACCTGTAGAATCTGGTTGATATGTGAGTCCTAAATTTGTAAGCTTATCTGAAAGTGAATTAGCAAATTCTTGAGAACAACAACGACCTCTTAACTGATGCGTTATTACAGAACCATATCCTCTTCTATCAAATGATACACACCTTTTATATTTTGAAAAATCAAGTTTAGCAGCATTACCTGAACCAATACAACCAACTTCTTCACCTAAAAAGAAATAGTAAAGACCTGGTATTTCTTTTTCTATCATATAAAGCATAATTGTCATACCTGCTTTATCATCTGCTCCTAAAATAGTAGTACCATCTGTTTTGATAAGATTATTTTCAAAAACGTGTTTTACTTTTTCAAATTTTGATGTGGCGGTATCAAGATGACAAGTAAACATGGTCTCACTATCACCTATTTTTATAAAATAGTTATCAAATTTATCCTTTTCAAATCCTTTTGGTAAATAATGTTCCAACAATCCCTCAGTTCCGTGAGTATATGTAAATTTTGTTAGGTTTATAAAAGTATTTTTAACATTCATAGTGTAAATATAACAAATTTAAACATTTAAAACAAACAAAAAATTAATTATAAAGTATAATTAAAAAATATATCATATAAATGAAATCACATCTTTTCACATTTATTATAGCCTACAAACATAGAAATGACAGAATTCACAATTTAAGAAGAGTACTTGACTGGGTAGCTGGATTTGGAGGTATTGAAATAATTATAGTAGAACAGGATAAATCACCAAAACTACCATCATTTGCCTTTAAAGGTATAAAATACTATTTTACAAAGTCAAACATGCCATTTAACAAAGCTTGGGCATTCAATGTGGGACTTAAGCATGCAACAACTGATGTTATAGTTTTTGGGGATTGTGATTTAGTAATGGATCCACAAAAAATGATAAATGCATTGAGAATGCTTGACCAATATGAGTGTGTGTCTCCATATAGTCGAGTAATAGATTTGAATCAAAATGAAGTAAATCTTCCTTTAGAAGAGTTATCTAAAATAGAAAGACCAGGTAGAGGAGAAACAGATATTCAAAAAATTTGTCTCGCCGGTGGTATCATAATGTATAAGAAAGAAGCCATATATAAAATTGGTGGATGGTGTGAAGAATTTGTTGGATGGGGAGGTGAAGATGATTACCAATCACATAAATCTAAAATGTTTTTAAATTGGTACGAGCAACAAGGAACAACTTGTTACCATCTTTGGCATGAAAGAGGAGCACCAGATCCAATACCATATCAAAGAAATTTAGCACTTCTAAATAAGCTTGTTCAACTTCCATTAGATGAGTTAAACAAGCATAGTCAAGCAGGAGCTCAAAAAATGGGAATGAAGAATAAGTATGACAAGTAATAGATTATCTGTAAATGTTGGTAACACACCTTTATTAAAAATAACAGATAAAATTTGGGCAAAAGCAGAGTTTATGAATCCAAGTGGCTCAATAAAAGACAGAATGGCCACTAATATTATAAATAATGCCGAAGAAAATAATCTTCTAAAGAAAGGAGATACAATAATAGAAGCGACATCAGGAAATGCTGGTATATCATTTGCTTGGTTAGCATCAGAGAGAGGATACAAAATAAAAATAATAATGCCAAGTAATATGTCTGAAGAACGTAAACAGATGTTAAAATATTATGGTGCAGAGTTAATAGAAGTTGAACCTGGTGACTTTGACGGAGCAATCAAATTAAGAAATAAACTATCTTTAGAAAACGGATGGTTCAATACACAACAATTTGAAAATCCTCTAAATATTGAGGCTCATTACCTAAATACGTCAGTAGAAATCATAAATCAAACAAAAGGTCAAAAAGTAGACGCATTTGTAACAGGAACTGGAACAGGTGGAACATTAATGGGATGTCAAAAGAGATTCTCAAAAATTGGAATAAAAACAGTTGCAGTCGAACCATCTGAATCCCCAGTTATGTCAGGTGGGACACCTGGTCTACACGGAATTCAGGGTATTGGAGATGGATCTAAATTTTTAGTAGATCTTAATGTTGTTGATAAAATTTATACCGTATCAACAAAAGATTCAATAGAAAGAGCCAAAAGACTAGCAAGTGAAAATGGACTATTTGTAGGAATATCAAGCGGTGCAAATATAATAGCCTCTGAAAAATATATTGAAGAATTTAATCCTGAAGGAATAGTAGTAACTATATTGTGTGATAGAGGTGAAAGATATATGAGTTGTTTTTAAACAGCTATTCTTATCTTATTATACTTAATCATTAATCCATAAATCTTATCAAATTCAATATCTGGGTTTTGAACTTTCTTCTCAACCCATTTATTGTTTGAAAAACATTCAACAACCATACCAGACTTAAAATCTTCTTTTTTAGTTGGAAAGTAATATAACTGCTGCTCAACAAATGAGAATGAAAGACCGTCATGTATGTAAGATTTATTATTAGAATCTGTATTATATAAAAGTATACCTAATGGTTTTTCTTGACCATCTCTGAATAGTTTTTTAGCACTATTATCATCTTTATACTTAATAATAACACAATCCTGATTAAAATATTCCATAATGTGTAAACAGTCTCTTTTTAATTCATCACTTGGCATCTCAGTAAATGCTAATAATGAATCTTCAAACTTACCCTCATAGTAACCTTTAATATCAAGTAAATAATATTCTCTAGAATATAAATAAGATGTTAATGTTCTAATATCTCCGGAAGAAACAAGAATATATGATATATTTGGATTTTTAAGATCTAACATAGTGTATATATTAACTATATAAATTCACTACGATTATTTTAATCAATAGTTTGAAAATAGTTATTTTGATTAAAATGCTCAAATATTTCCTCAAAAAAGATCTTCGATACTAACTCTTTATACTTTTTTGGTGCAATTATAGAATCGTGTACCGTTATGACTTTTATATCTTTATTCTCTAAAGAGATTCTTTTAATAATCTTGTTAAATATTAAATTAGACTCAGCTCTTTGTAAATCGTGTGCTAAAATTTTGTAATCTTTATTTTCACTCTTATATAATTTTATAAAATTATGTACAGTGGGAAATATATTTGAAAATAGTTTATCAGATTTAGAATTTATTCGATTCTGTCCAAATAGAACTTTATATGTTAATTCTTTAGCGTCAGTTTTACATTTTAATTTTAAGTTGTCTATCAAATATTGATAGTAATTACCACCTTGTACAAGTAATGAAAATAATCTAAGTTCATTTTCATCAACCCATCTAGATTTTGATTCCTCTATCAATTTTGATAAAAATAAAGGCTGACTATTTTTAATATCGATTTCAAATGTCTCATCACCATCTATCAATAGACAATTTTTTCTTATAAAAGACTTTAAAATTGTAAAATTAGTATGCATTCTACCATATGAATCAAAGTGATAAAATATATGCTTATCATTTATAGACTCAACCGAATACTTATTTCGATTATATACATCAATATCTTCATTTTTTAATGAGTCTAAGTAAAATATAGATCTTTCAAAATCAATTTGAACAGAATATAAATCATTTATAAGTTTTACTTTTATATCTCTTTCTATTATTGAGTTTCTATCTAACTCAAATTGAATATGTTTTGTTATATACTTCTTTATTAGAACTTTATCTTCATTATTATATCTAAATATTCTACCACATAAAATAGAATCATTAAGTGAGTAAATTCTGGAACTAGAACCTTTAAAATAATTCTTCTCTAGCTTAATTATTTGTTTTTCTTTTAGAAAATCCATGTAGTAGTTATACAAATAACCATATTTATCTTTTAGTATTAAAGATGATAATGAAAAAGAATTTTCTTTCTTAAAATAATATTTTAGAAGTAGGTTATGAATAATATCAATAACATATGCGGATTTAAGCTTCTGATCTTTATAGAGAAAATTCTTTTCTTTAGATATGTCCATCAAACACTCTGGTAAGAATTGAAGTGATTTTTTTCTACCACGTGGTGATACTTTTAACATTATATTGTTTGACGAAATTTTCTTCTCTAAAATCATACAGATTATATTCTGTAAAACGAATTAGATTACTTTTTTATTGAAAATTTATCACCTTTCTTTTTAGAAGAAACTGGCTCTTTTTCGAAAGTATCGTAAACATCCGGATAAACTTCACCAGAACCATCTACATCATATTTTATTTCAAAAAAGTCACCGAAGTCAAGTAGACCACCTCTAGTTAAATCTATCTCTCTCAATTTATTAAGATAATTATCTATTAGGTGATCGATCTTATCGACAAATGTGTTAAATAAAATTATAGTATTATCTGTAAAAATACCAATAGGTTTTTTTCTCTTTTTGTTAAAAGATCCAAGTATAACTTTAAAGATATATTCTAATTTATCTGATTCTGAAATAATCTCATTTGTTAATTTATTTGGTATTAACTCTTTATTAATTTTAAACTTCTCTTTATCAAAAAACTCAGGAATAACAAAATCAAAATTTAAAAGATCATCTTTAACATTGTCTAAGTAAATATTAAATAATTTACAAACTAAGTATATGTAAGCCTCTTCTTTTCTATTTCCTTTTATTTTAATATTTTCTAAATTAACACTCTGGCAAAAATTTAAAAAATTCACTAGAATTAGTGTGTAGACCTCTACAAACTCAGTTGAGTTATCACTACTTATTCTTTGATAGAGTGGGTTTAATATCTCAAATGTTACACTCTTATTAGGAGTTCTAATTATAATCTTTTGAAGATTTTTCTGAAAGTCATCATTCATTAAAAATGAATTTTCAGAATATGGATTTAAAATTTTATAAAAGAAAAATGAAAATGATTTTTCACCAAAAACATACTCTAAGTCTTTTTCTGAAGTATTTAAAAAGTATTTTATAGCTTCTTTCATAGAATCTGAAAGTTTACCCTCAAAAATAACAGGTAAACAATCAACATTGAAAAGTCTAGAGTATTCTCTTAACTCATCTATTTCATATTCATATTTACCATTTTTACATATTGATGCTAAAACTAGTCCGTTTTTAGGAACTCTATTATATTCTATATTAGCAGGTTGATTATCCGGAAAATATTCAAAACAAAACCACCAGTTCTTAGGCATCAACCCTCTAATTCTATTATCAAAGGTATTAAAATACTTTATTGATGAATTATAATAATTTTGCATAGCCAAATCAATCAAATTGATTGGCTCATTTGAAATTGACTTTGGCTTTATTATAAAAGATTGTCCATTCCAATTAACCCAAATTTTAGATCCCTGTACATCCTCATAGACAATAATATCATCTTTAAGAATATCGTCTAAGACTTTATCATCTTGACCATTTAATGTAACTAATTTACTCATTTCATTATTATAATCCACTTTTCGTTTTTTGTTTTTAACTATCTGAAAACTCTTCTATTTTCAGAAGTGATTTTTAATATATATAAAAAAATGAAGTGCTATAATGAGATTCAAAAAATTTGAGGAATTTCAACAAAAAGATCTTGAACCAATTAAGTCATTTTATCTAAAAGAAGATTTAAATACCAAAATTTGGAATGACTTCAAGTTAGAATCCTCTATCAGAGAAGACCTTCTTCAAATAGGCAGAGACTTCTTTGAGGGAGTTGAGATCGAGTGTGAAGTAAAAGACATAGTACTTTGTGGTTCACTCTGTAATTATAACTGGTCAGAAAAATATTCAGACTATGACTTACATATCATAATAGACTACAAAGAAGTTGATGAAAACTACGAGTTAGTAGAAAAACTTTGTGACTACGCTAAAAAACAATGGAATATTCAACACGATATCAAAATAAAAGGGTATGAAGTTGAAGTAATGTTACAAGATATAGAGAGTCTAAAAGAGGCTATAAGTTCTGGAAGAATGGGTGGAGCCTTTTCATTAATGAGGAATAAATGGATAAAAAAACCAGAAAAAGTTGAATTCATTCCTGATGAAGAAACAATAGCAAAAAAGGCAACTTCAATAATGGATGTAATTGACGAGATCGAAAAACAAGTTGATGAGGATAAATATCCAGCATTTAAAGAAAAAATAAATTCTATTTGGAAAAAAATTAAAAAGTCTAGACAATCTGGACTGGAAGAAGGTGGTGAATACTCTACTGGTAATTTAGTTTTTAAACTACTAAGAAGAAATGGATATGTTGGTAAAATAATGGAACTTAAAAGATATGCTTACGATAAACAATTTGAATCTATAAATGAATGGTATGATGATACACTTTTAAACTTCTTTTATGAATTAGACAACATATCAAAAAAGTGCAATGAAGAAAGTTATGAAGGCTGGTCTAAATACTTAGATTATCAATATAAAGAAGATGAACAAAAGATTATACTTGAGTTCGGTGCACACGGATACTCTGAAGGATTTTCAGAAGATTGGATAATTGATTTTAGTGACATAGAAGAAATAGTTGTTAAGCAAAATGAAAGTCATTCAGGTCCATATGGAGATGGTGAAAATAGTAGAGAAATGAAATTTTCATCATTTGAAGAACTTTTGAATGAGATAAAAGAAAACTTTTAATATGACAAGAATAGCAGAAATAGAACAAGCATTTAAAGATATCTTTGAGGAAGAAGAAGGATTAGTTCAATCCATAGATACAGTATATGAGATGTCACAAGACGAAAACTTCTATAAGTTAGTCATATCAATACACGGACTATCAGTAGAAGATACTCTAATTATACACACTAAATTTATATTTAAAGTTGATTTAGAAAAAAGAAATTTAATTGATAACTCATTTATCTATCTCTATGACATAAATTGTAATTATAGAAAAGTTGATTTTAACAATATTGTTGATATGAAAAATAAAATTGAAGATATTATACAATCAAATGACTTTGGTGAAGATATTCAAATTCTATCCGACTTTATTGAAGCGCCAGCAATGTTCTTAAACTATTATATGAGAAGAGCAAAAATAACTGACTATTCAATTTTTGACGTTAAATACGAACCTAAATTTAAAACAACTCCTTGTGATAAAGTAACTTTTGACTTTGAAATTGATGTTAACAATAATTATAAGATATCGGTCTCTATTTATAAAATAGATAGACCAAGTAATGAAGATGAAGGTGATACATATAGATATCAATTTGAATTTATGGATGAATTTGAGACCATAGAGGCAGACACTCTAAGAAATATACACTTTACTATTGGATCTAATATTGCAAGAATATTAGATAAAAAATTGAAATAATATGAAAAGATTGAAGCATATTTTTGAAAGTACATATGTAAGAAAACACTCTAAAAATGAACAATTTATAAAGTCTATTTGGTTTACAACCGAAGATGAAATATTTGAGTCATTTTCTGAACTACATGATGGAATGGATGTTTCAATTGAGGTAAAATTTTATTTAAAAGGTAAAAACTTTGAATATACATATGAGAATAAGCTAGAGGTCGAAGAAAGAATAGAAGCATATGCGGCTTCTGGACTAACACCTTGTATAGAAGTTAAGATAGATTTAACTGGTAAAGATAGTGAGTCAAAAAGAAGAAGAATGCATGCTTATGCTATAGAATCTTTGTATCATATAGAAGATTATTCACTATTTGACTTAAAAAGAGGAGATGGATATTTAAAACTCAGATTAAAATTCGATGAAAATAGTTTAGAAACAAAATCACTATATCATAAAAAATCAGCTAGATCATTTAACGAACTAATTAAAGATTTCATAACAAGTGGGTATGACTGCAATGTTAGTAGAGTATTTACTAATGGGACAAAAATGAATCTTATGCATACGTCAGGATACTTACCAATATACTATATGACTTTGGAAAAGTCTTATAAAGTTGAGTTAGAAATGATAGATGAACTGGTAAAAGTTAAATCAAGTTTTGTAAAACTAACTAATGACTTATTTAATCTACCTGATATATATCAAGTTGAACACTCTTTTGATATGACGGTCTCTATGAAGGGAAGTATAGACATAAAATTCTCACTACAAATTTATGAAAAATAAAATTTTAAAATTTATAGAGATAATAAAAGAAGCTCATGAAGATGATGAACAAGATTTAAAAGATATAACTCTTGATCTAAGTGATGAGCTAATAAATTTTGAAATACAAAAAGGATATTTTAGTAAACAAGCATTAGATAGAGGTCAAATTGGTGACAAAGTTTTAAACATATTACATACCAAACCAATTTATGAAGATGATAAATATTGTTTCTGTATTGAAATTAAATTAGATCAACTTCAAGATACTTTAAAATTAGGAGATAGATTTGGTAAAAGAAATCTAATCAAGGATAAAAAGATATTCACAATTTTTAGAGAGCTTTATCAAATATCCGAAAGATATGATAATTGCTTTCTACATATAAATGCAGGAACTGTAACATACAGTCCGGGAATATACCTATTCATACTATTAGATACAGAAGTAGATCAAAGCGTTACTAAATTGATGCAAACATATAAAGAAATTAAGAGCAGAAATTCAGCAGCAAAAAGTGACTTTAGTAATGATACCACTGTTAGATTACAAGATGATAAAATAGTTATATCATCAAATGGTTGGAGTTACACTGATAGAAAATTCAGAGGTCTAATAAGAGATATTGATCTTACTGACTTTAATATTGAAAAAACAGAAGATGGTGAAGGTATGTCGAAAAAAATCATAAACACCATAAGTAAAAAATAACCCATCATTTCTGATGGGTTGTTTATTAAGACAATAATTCAATTTTACCTCGACTGAAATCTCTGAAAGTGCACTGCTTTCCAGACTCGTGATCGACTACCAAATCCTCTTTTATTCGATAAGATCTCTTTTTATCAGATCTTGAACCTGTTCCAACTTGATCTAACCTATTTTGATAGGACTTATTATTCCATTTTTCCTCTTCAATCAATCTCAATCTTTCTTCAAGTCTTTGAAAAGCTATCTCTTCATTCTTTTTTTGATCTCTTGTATCTTGACATTTAATCTGAATACCAGTTGGTATATGTGTTAATATAACACAACTCGATACTTTATTTACATTTTGACCACCCTTTCCACTACTTCGTGTATATTGTTTATTAACCTCACTTCTATTAAAAGTGAAGTCAATTTTATCATTAGGATCAATTAGAGCAACTGTAATAATTGAAGTTTGTGTTCTTCCTCTTCTTTCAGTTGGTGGTATTCTTAGCCAACGGTGAGGACCACTTTCATTTTTAAAAAGTGTTTTAACTCCATTACCAGTCAGTCAAATTGAAGTAAATCCATCACGATTTGTGACTTTATAATCTAAGTTATTAGTTCTTGCTGTTTTGAGATAAATATCTCTTAAATCTTCTACGAGAAGTTTTGAATCTTGGCCACCCTCAGCGGCACGTATTTCTATAATGATTTGTTCCATAATTATTAGTTTTTTATTTTTAGACAATAAAATTGATTGTGAGTGTTTTTAAACTCACTTACCCTAATAGTTATGTAGAAATAAATTCATAATGTGATTTTATATATTAAGTACCAAATAGTTGATCCAATAAAAAATCTCTTTTAATCTCTTTGGGTAAAAGATTCATAATTTGATTCTTACCTTGAAGGGGAGCTAAGCTATTATAGTCAAAAACTAGTTGTAATCTTTCGTCTTTGTTCCAATAAACAGTATTTGAAACTTTATTTTTATCCTCTAGCCAAATTTTATCAATTTGATGATTCCTTACTAAGCACCATAAAATATAATTGTCACTGTATTTTAGTGTCCAAAATGAATCACCTTTAGGATGTATCTTTTTCTTCTCTACCTTAACTCTTTTTCCATCGACAAAATTATACGAAACCTCTACATCATCAGGAAGCATACACGACTCATAAGTACCAGGATTGTACCCAGGCTTATAAAATATGGTTTTTCTAAAACCTAATTCTCGTAGTTTTTTATGAGGATTCATAAATGCAAATATAAAAATAATATATATCTTTATGAAATTAGTTTTAGAATATAAAGAATTTATCTCTGAAAAGCTACTAATAGAAAGTCTTATTCTCGAGTCAAATGTTATCTATTCTGCAAAATTCAAGAACATCTTATCAAAGATGAAAGATAATAGAATTGCCAAATCATTATTAGAAATTGAAAATCAAGACTTAGATGTAACAGCTAATTTCTTTGATGTTAAAATAGACAACGATAACATAGTAACTTTCACTAATGATAGAGCAGCTCAGGCCATTCTAAAAATAGATAAAGAAATGGTACTATGGACCGGAAATCGTGGTGCCTGGTTAACAAACACAGAAGCTAATCAAAATATATTTAAAAGATTAGGATATAATGCTCCAGAAATTGGAACACCAGTATATCAACCAACAGGAACTGAGATAGGAGAGGTTATATCCAAATGGTTGTCACCAAGAACAAATAAAACTTGGGCTTATGTGAAATTTGAAAATGGAGAAGGTGTTTATAACTCTGAGAGACTTAAAGATGCACACGAAGATTTGAAGAAAAAAGTATTCTCTACTAGTAGACAAGAAATAAGAACAGGTAGAGCTATGAGAACTCTTCTAAATGCTAAAGGATTAACTTTCACCGATGCTGAAATAGAAACTTTTGTAAATGAGTTTAGAGGCATTCTATCGGTAATGAATGATGTTTTCTCTAGATTTGAAATAGTAGATGGTGAAGACTTATTTTTCTGGTATAAAAGAGAAAACTATGAATTTCCAAGAATGGGTAATTTAGGAACATCCTGCCAAGCAGTTGGTAGAAGAGATTGGTTAGAAATTTATATTGATAACCCAGAAACAGTTAAACTACTTATTCTTAAATCATTTGATAATCCTGATAAAATATTAGGAAGAGCTCTTTTATGGAACTTAGAAGGTGATAAAAAACTTATGGATTATATCTATGTTAGCAAAGACTCTGATAAAAATGTATTTAAAGAGTATGCTAGAGCTAAAGGATTCATAATAAGAGAGGAAGTTCATAATGAAACATGGGTGGCTTATTTAAAACCTAAACCTAATGGTTATGATTCATACCCATCAATAGATACAATGAGAAACTGGGACAGAAATAGTGGAAAATTAAGTAATAATAGATTTCCAGGTTCTGAAGAGATATATTGGGATAATGATGGAGATGGTGATGATGAACAATGGGAGGAAGAAGATGATGATTATTAATAATAAAATTTAATATATAATAAAAAATTATACTCTAAGTATGACTTATAAAGATAATACACCAACATTTAATGTAAATAGAAAAGTTGTTAACTTTAAAGATTTTGACAAAAATGCTGAAGAAGCTGAATTGAAAAAAATTAAAAGACAGAATAAACCAAACTCTGAAAGACAACAATTAATTGGTAATCCAAGAACTAGGTATAATAAAGTAACTCATAAGTTAGATACAGATAGTCCTGCTTATATACAAGATAAGATTGATGCATTAGATGTTAATGAGTCACACATTGAAGAAGTAGTGTTAGATAACATTAAAAAGTCTGTTGCTTATGAAAAGTTTTCTGAAACATTAAAGGTAGCTATTCAAGAGTTAATGGACGATATTAATAATGATAAGTCAATTGGGTATGATGATGGTGATAATGATCACCACGAATCATTAAAAGTAGCAATACAAGAAGCTTTGAATGAAAGTGGATTTTAATAATCCAAAATATCATCAATATTTAAAGTTCTACTAATTTTAGTAGAAACGTCACCTAAAGATAGTGAATCTATTTTTAATCTAATTTTATCATCAGAATTATTTTCAATATACTGTTCAATATGTTTATTGTTTTTTGTATACCAAGAATAGAATTCATTACAGCATTCTACAATATATTTTTGAAAGGTCTGATCTGTGAATTCAGAATCATATAGACAAGTCAACACTGAGACTGGTTCATGATATTCCATACCATCATAATTAGAAAAGTCAAAATAAATATGAATGTTTTTATTCCAAATAATCTCACACTCATATCCTAATTTAGAAATTCGATTCAGTTCCTTTATCATCATTTAATAATTTATCAATTATTTCATCTCTTCTTTCTGATTTAAATCTATAATAATTTGTAGATGTTTCACTATCTACAACATAAACTACACTTGGGTTCAAAACATTAGTAAAGTATTTAAACTCTACTTTTAACTGAGGATTACCAGGTGTTGAAACACTAATATAAGGGGTAATTTCTTTTATATCAAAATAAACTTCATCAAATGTTAATATAAACTCATCATTATACTTCATAAAGGCATCCATAAAGACATTTATTCTACCCAAAAGAGTGCCATTTTTTGAGAAAGTTGATGATAATTTATTATTCATTTTTTCATAATGATATCCAACTGAATCTGAAATATAATCGCTCAAAATTTTACCATTTGATATAATGTTTTTAAAATTCATCATAGAAATTTGCTGAATAAATTTTCTAGACATATTCATAATAGAATCATAACTAGTCATTGAGTTTGAATCATCAATAATATTAATAAAATTAACATTATTATTTCTTTTGATGTCATTAAATATTACTCCCTGAACATGTTGTTGTATTTCATTTTTAATCACACCAGCGACTTGTTGTAAATAATCTTGTTCAGAATGTGACAAATTTGGCGGTATTGTAATTGAAACATTACCTTTTATATAATTTGAATCCTCGACTTTTATCTTTTTAAAATATTGAAGAGATTCAAATTCAACTTTATTAAAATACAGTTGAAAATATTTTTCAAATTCTATTGTCATATTTTTCTACCAATGAAGTATTTATCATGCCTCCAATCTTGATCATAAAGTTTATGGAAGTCTTTTTGATATAGAGTTTCGAATTTAGATAAAAACTCATTCATATATTCTTCTGACAATTTTATTGGATGTCCTGCATCATAAATTTCATAAACCATTCTATGAACATCTTGTTTTAGGAAATATACATCCGAGAATACAAATATACCACCATCTCTAAGTAGAGAGTATATTTTATCAAATATGATAGTAACATCATAACAATGTTCAAGTACGTTATTCATCAAAACTAAGTCATATTTTAAATCCGTATTAAATTGTTCTATTGGTAAACTGTGTAAAGTAGTCTTAAAATTAAGAAGTTTACCACTTTTATAGTGACAATTTGGATGACTTAGATAATCATTCAAAAGAGGATCCAGTAGATGAACTTCCTCAACATTTGTTAGAACATTTTCTAGTGTCCTAATATTTGTAAAAGGTCCACAACCTAACTCAATAATTCTTTTTATTGATGTATTATTACTTGAAAGAGTATTATAACCCTCAAATTTTGAAAAATGTTCATAATTTCTATCATCCGAAAAGTATAGACATTGTTGCATCCAAGTTTTTTTCTCATAATGTTGAGCATCTTGCCATCTTTCTAAATCTACTTTCAAAATAGAATCATTTTGAATATATTTCGAGTCATTTTTTTCTTGAATTTTACTTTCTGCAAAATGTCCCTCAGTAACATTAATTTCTTTGTCTATAAATAGTTTTTTCATTGTCTATTTTTATTTTTATTAATTATATTATTATTTTTAATTATGTTTTTAAGAACATCTATATGATGGTTCTTAAAAACACCGTTAAAAAAGTTTTCCATTTTGAGACAGTCTTTTTAACATATCTCTACCTTTTTTTATTTTATACCAAACATCACCAGGTTTACAACCAATCTCTTCAGCAATTTGTTCATTGGTATATTCTTTAAAATATCTTAAAGTTATTGCTTTTGATAAATCTTCAGGAAGTTTACCTATCAATAATCTTATTAATCTTGATACTTGTTCTCTATCATAATTCTCCGTAAAGTCTGAGTAATCGATTGCAAATTCACCAGCATCTTTTAAGTTAACTGGACTCTCTTTAGGTATAAGCTTTTTTCTATTATAAAGTCCACTTATATGATTATGTAGACTAGCAACAATCCACCAGAAAAATTTTGCCTTTTCTGGATCATATTGTCTAATTTTAACAAATGTATTACCCAATACAGTCATAACAATGTCTTCTAGGTCTTCATCAGAGTAGTAAGATAGTCGTCTTTTTGCAGCAATATACAATATTGGTTTATACTTTTGTAATAAAATATTCCAAGCATTCTGGTCTCCATTAATTGCGTTAACAACTAATTTCTTATCCTCTTCATGAGTTGTATATTTAGGTCCTTTACGACCCTTTCTCTCAGCCATTATTTATTTTAATAAAGTTATTGTCATAGTTCATAATAAGTAACTCAACACCTTTAGCTTGTTCCTTTTTAAGTTCAGAATTATTACCACCTTGTGCAGAACTTCTAAATACCTCTTTTTCAGTCCATCTATATTGATCCCTCGGTAAAAGCTCCTCTAATAATGGAAAATAATAATAAGATAGTGACCATCTACACTTTGTCTTTTTTAAAAGTTCTAACAATCTTCTATGAGAGGCTGGTCCAAACACTCCATCATCATCAGCACCATACCAAAATAATCTTTTAGCATCATCTTCACCCTTATCCTCATTAAATCTAGCATATGGTGGATCTAAATATAGATAAGTATCTTCTGAATCATACTTTAATATCAACTCTTCAAAATCAATATTGTAAAATTCAGTAATAGATTTTAACTTATTTGTATAAGTATTATTCTTTAATTTTTTAATAAGAACTTCTAATTTTAGTTTATCTTTATCCTTTTTATATCCATTAAATCCAGCACCACGAGGATAAACCGAATTATGAGCAGATGTAATTAAAAATGCATAAATAGCTGCCTTTTCAAAGTCACCTATTTCAAAATTCATATCATCAAGAAAATTATTCTTTGTATATGCCTTATAAACACTCTTATAAAAGTCCCACTTCTCTAAAGGTAATTTCAAATCTGTATAGAGAATATTAAATGGTTTTGATAAATTTTCCAGATATGGAATGAATTTTTCAGGTTCTGAGCAACACTTATATAGATTGACCTGATGACGATTTTTATCATTATAGATGACTTGTTCAAATTTTAAATTATCATCATCCATATACGTTCCCATTGAACCAGAAAATGGTTCTAAATATGTTTTAACTCCTGTTTTTGGAATCTGCTTATTGATAAATTCAATAAATGTATTTGATGATTTACCACCAAAATAACTAATTACACTCATTCTTTATTTCTATTTTTGAGAAACTCTTCAAGTGAAGGTTTCTTATTAACTTGTCTCAATTCTTCTCTTACTTTCATTAAAATTTTACCTAAATGATTTTCTCCTTCTCCATTACTAACTCCCCAAAATTTGTCACCCCACCAATTTCCCTCAACTAATTCCTCATCACCGGTCTCAGCTAATAATTGTCTAAGATCCTCATTTTTAAACTTTTCACGAATACCCCACAACATAACATCTAATTTAACATCATCCCAATCTTTTCTCAATTTTAGTATTTTGCCAAATTGTTTAACTTTAGAAGGATCAGGCATTTTAGCAATCATTTCTCTACAATCAATATAAGTTATATACCTACCATCGATCTGTTGATCATTTTTTATCTTCATAGCAACATAATAATGTTCTACCGAAGGGTATTTAATTCCTTGATGCTCGATTGTTACTGGATAAAAATTAGATAGAAATCTCCATCTACCTGTAAAAGAATTTATCATAGAAATTATATTTAAAATATCTTAGATGTTTATAAAAAAAGAAACACCAACCTTTAGAGTTGGTGTTGATCTAAAGATACTATCTTTAGAGTGGTTAGTGGAGATGTCCGGTAACGAACCGGAGTCTTCCTCAGTTAAAAACGGTTAATCGTTCACAAGCTTAGAAAGTTTTTCTTTAACTTACAAAATAGATAGTTGTTTCGACTCAAAAACACTCTAACAAAAAACTATCACTATTTATACTGTTGTGATTCAGTGTGAATTTTTAGAATGTATCCTAAGATTAGGCTACTTCAAGCTCATTCACAGTGAGCAAGTTGTTTTGTAGAGCAGCTACTAAATCTTCACTGGTTCCTAC
>JACCDO011513466.1_pt1 | contig 17138 bp, 13 predicted proteins | sample 7446101 | NCBI WGS metagenome assembly JACCDO01 (sample SAMN15323440, study PRJNA562643) | freshwater metagenome | isolation source: river surface water | place: USA:Blue River Watershed | collected 2017-08-16 | reverse complement strand
CGCAAGAGCGTCATGGCAAAACCAGTTTGCTCATCAGGAGCAAGTGATAGATCAGGACGACTGGTAATGGTGATTTGATAGAAGAGTTGCGCTTCTTCTTTAGTTAATAGTGTTGCCAAGCGACGAATCTCGCTTGCTTCAGGCCAATCGTCTAATACGGATTCAGGAACCACTTGGGCTGCTGCAATCTTTTGCAATAAGCTGGAGAGGTCTTGTAGTGCTAATGAGAAAGACATACTGCGTTCGCCCATCTCATTGGCAACTGCTAAGAGACTGGCGCCGTCTTTGGCAATTAAACAATCCAGAATACGAATCAGATACGCATCATCTAAAGTACCGAGCATGCCGCGTACCGATTCTTCAGTAACTTTTCCTGCGGCATAGGCAATCGCTTGATCGGTTAAGGACAATGCATCGCGCATAGATCCCTGTGCGGCCTTAGCCAATACACGAAGTGCATTGACTTCATTCTCAACCTTTTCTGCAGCCAGCACCTTTTCTAGGTGCTCAACAATGAGTGGCACAGGCATTTGCTTGAGATTGAACTGAAGGCAACGAGACAGAATCGTCACCGGAATCTTTTGGGGATCAGTCGTCGCCAGAATAAATTTCACATGCTCTGGTGGCTCTTCTAAAGTTTTGAGCATCGCATTAAAGGCATGATTGGTGAGCATGTGTACCTCGTCAATCATGTAGACCTTATAACGACCATTACTGGGTGCGTAGGCTGCTTTTTCTAGGAGTGATGCAATGTCGTCAACACCACGATTACTTGCAGCATCCATTTCAATGTAATCAACAAAACGTCCAGCATCAATTTCTAAACAAGCGGGACATTTGCCGCAAGGTTCAGAAGTCATCTTGCCTTGACCATCAGTTCCTGTGCAATTGAGTGCTTTAGCCATAATCCGAGCAATCGTGGTCTTTCCTACTCCACGAGTGCCAGTAAACAACCATGCATGATGTAGGCGACCCTGATCTAAAGCATGGGTTAAAGCCTTAACCACATGGTCTTGACCGACTAATTCAGAGAAAGTTTTGGGGCGCCAGGAACGGGCTAAAGCAAGTGCTGTCATGTCATCCATTCTAACAAGCTAAAATGGAATCGGACGGGCCTCCCCGCATGGTGGGTTGGATAACCTGGTCAGGTCGGGAACGAAGCAGCCAAACCCAATTTCTGCCAGTGCCGGGGGTCGGGCTCGTCCACCCCCCTCTTAAATGCGCTAGTTCAGAAAATCTTCAGAATTCTGAATAAGCCCCAAATCATCCACGCGATCAGAAACACCAAGATGACCCTAATATCCAGGGACAGTCTAAATAACTGCAACTGCTTATGAGAACACTCAATGGAAACTCGCACATCTAACCTCTTCGAGCAGAAAGATTTAGCGTAGCTTTTTTAAATCGAGTACTACAGATGTAATTATTGATTTACCTGTAGGAGCATTAGAGATTGCTTACTCAAAATGCCCTAGCTTCTCAATCATCTTAGCAAGCTGACTTACTGAGTCAAATACATTGGATGCTTGTGCATCGATATCTTCCCAGTTGTACTCCAATGAAAAATGGGCTGATTCGATAATGAGTTCATAGCTTGAAACTTGCTTATGGCTGGGATTTGCTGCGAGCTCTTCTGCTACGGGCACAGATAATCCTGTAATCGCCTTTAGTAAGGTATCAACCTCAGCGGATGTGAGCTCCCTAGAGTGCAGCACATCATCCGTTCTTTTGACGGTAACCCGGGACACTTGATCGATCGTGAGCTCATACTGATTAAGACCGAGCTCCACCCAAGCGGTTAACTCAATAGCAATCGGATAAGTAGTCATTTGAGGTTTTCCTATAGGGTTTATTAGTAGGCAAGCGTTTTATTCTTGGTACTCAATTGATCTTACCCCCTTATTCCCCGCCGCTATAGAGGATTTATCTCTATTTCTTATGCGGCACTGCAGTATCAAATAAGACTTTTCGCTATTCCCTCTAGGGCGTATATTTATTTTTAAAATAAATACGAATTTTTGACCATGGCAAATAGCGCCCTACATGCAATCGCAATAGAAGAGCTTCGATCAAGCAATCCTGCTTTTCACCAGGAGTACTGCTTGCTCGTTGAGGGCATCAGTAATCTCATATTTCGTTTGGCCAAACAACATGGTGAGTACATCACCTACACCACCTTTACCGAATCCTATGATCGGGCTAGTAAAGAGCCTATTTTGCAAATGGTCCTCGGCAGCCATAAAAATGAGTTCTACCTGCACACCTACATTTCTAAGGATGGTGGTTTTATTGTTGGCAAGAACGGCGTGGGCTCCAGCGCGCAAACTGCTGCACAAGCACTCTCTTTAATTGAGGAATCTATTCATCATGCTGGCTGGCTGTGATTCATAATTTTGAGCCAATAAAAAAGCCCCAATGAATGGGGCTTTTTCAGTAAAGCGTTTACTAATTAAGCAGCGATTTGCTTGCGTGACTTAGTAGCTGGTGCAACTTGACCCTGGAAAGAGCTCATTGCAGAGTCTACAGTCTTCTCAAAGTTTACAAATGCATCTTGTGAAGTAGCACGAGCTTGCTCGAAGCTTTTCAACATAGCATCAAATGTAGTATTAAATGCAGATACAAATGCCTCTGAACCAGCAGGAGCTTGTGCAGTAGCTTCTTTAATGAATTTCTTCAAGTCAGCTTGTGAATCATCAATTGCTGAGTCAATCAAGCTAGCAACTTCTTTGCTGTTCTTGCGCAATACTTTGTTTACTTTGTTCTGATAGCCAACAACATGAGCAGCAGCTTCTTTAGCTGTCTCAGCATCAAACATTTGCAAAGCTTCTTTTGGATCTTTTAATTGAATCAATTTTGCAGATTGAGCTTGAGCAGCTGAAACTACTTCTTTAGCTGCGTCATAGTTGATTTCTGCAATAGCTTCTGCGCTTTGTACAGTCAATGTAGCGATAGTTTGTGCAGACTCAAGAGATTTAGCTTGAGCAGCTGTCAATGTAGTGTTTAGTGTGTTTTGAAACATGGTCATTCTCCTCTAAGGGTATTTACTATTACTTATTAATGTTGCACTGCAATTACTGCATTGCACCATTTTAAAGAAGATTTATGAAATTTGCATGACATATTTGAGTTTTTTCTAAAACCTGCAAATTTAACCCTTTTAAACAGGGGTTCTAGGGGTTATGCCTATTTTTTAGGCAACTGATACCCCTAGACTGACCGCCCCCTATTAGAAGCTTAAAAGTGACTTAATAGCCCCTTTTAGACTCTGGTCACGCTGAGTATTTTTCAATACCGCGCAGTAGGACAGAACCATGATGATTGCCAATGAAATGCCGTTGAAGTTATTGAGTAAGTCCATGTGTTTCTCCTTGATAAATGATTAACGATTGAAATTGTTTATCGAGCCACCGGTAACTCATCCCACTGGGTGGTGTAGTTCGGTGACTTATTGTTTGAGCGCATCTGCCACTCCTGCTTGGTGCCTGATGCTGCCAAACGAATGACGGCATTACCAAAGCGAGAGTTAATAGCATCCATCGCTTGCATGAGATCTGCTGACTTCCCTTTGCTTTCCATATCTTCAAATAAAGATTGCTGGATGGTGGGCTTGTCTGCAATCAGATTCAGAATGACGCCTGCTTTTTTATAACGAAAGCCACTTCGATAAATTTGTTGAAGGCCTTTTAGTGCGGCATTCGTAAGCGTCACTGTGTTATCGCTAGGGTCCGCTAGTGGAATAGTGACGCTTTGATGATGCTGCGGCTCATTTTGTTTAAATGGATTGGTCTGAATAAAGACCGTAATGGCACCAGTTACTGAATCTTGACTACGTAATTTTTCTGCCGCTCTAGCAGCATGCGTAGCCACTGACTGTGCAAGCTCTTCTTGCTTAGTGACTAACTTACCAAAACTGCGTGAAGCAATGATTTGCTGCTTAGCTGGTGCGACTTCTTCGAGCTTCAAGCAAGAGGTGCCGCGTAACTCATAGCAAAGCCTCTCCATCACCACGCCAAATTGCTGACGCATCGCCTGTGGTGAAGCCTGCAATAAATCAAATACCGTATGAATATCTAAAGCCTTCAGCTTCTTGGCTAATTGGCGCCCAATGCCCCACACTTCCGACACTGAGGTTTCTGTCATCCACTGATACAGCTCAGGCTTAGGCATTGCTTCGACATCACAAACACCCAAAAACTGTTGGTGCTTTTTGGCCAAATGATTTGCAAATTTTGCGAGCGTTTTACTGGCCCCTATACCAACACACACTGGCAAACCAGTAGTGTCTTTTACCTGCTGCTTGATGGTCTGACCCAAGACAATTGTGTCAGGGTGTTGCTTTAAGACCGTTTCAATTTGCAGAAAACTTTCATCGATGCTGTACACCTCTAAGTTCGGTGTAAATTTTCTGAGTACTTGCACTACGCGATTACTCATATCGCCATACAGGGTGTAATTGGATGAATACGCTTGTATGCCATGCTTCTTCGCAAGATCTTGCATCTGAAACCAAGGCGTTCCCATCTTCACACCTAATGCCTTTACTTCAGCACTACGCGCTACCGCACAACCATCGTTATTCGAGAGCACTACCATCGGTACTGCTTCCAACTTAGGCGCAAACACCCGCTCACAGGAAACATAAAAGTTGTTCACATCTACCAATGCAAACAGCGGGTTGACTGAGTTGCCTTGGGTATTCATCTGAGTGCGCATCTCACTTACTCCCCCTGCCGCTGTAATGGCTGTACTTACGCACGACTCCCACTACGACACCCCAAATCTGCAGCTCGCTACCCTCGGTAAAAGTAATGGGTTGATAGCTTGGGTTTTCTGGTTGAAGTTCAATGCGCCCGCGCGATTGATACAGCCGCTTAATGGTGTATTCACCATTAACAACAGCTACAACAATATCTTTGTGTTTTGGCTTGAGGGCTTTATCCACCACCACCTTGTCACCATCACAAATACCGGCACCCGTCATCGAATCGCCTTTGACAGTGAACATGATAGTGGCTGGCTTGTTCTGCACCAGGTAATTATTGAGATCTAAGCTCTCTTCCGCGTAATCCGCTGCTGGGCTTGGGAATCCAGCTGAAATCCGATGACTTAAGAGCCTAGTCTCATAGGCGGCAAAATGGGCCGCCATGGCTTGTGGGGCCTGGCTGAGGGTTGCTTTTGGGGAGTTCATTTGCTGCGTCATAGTGATTAATATACTGTATGTTTATACAGTATATGTAAAAACCGCAAAAATGAGGGGATTTTTGTTGTTTTGATGCTCCTGAGCCCATTCTCTAGCTACAAACCCCAAGTTCATTGAGGGGCAAGCGCTCCCATAATAGGCAAAGCAATATCCCTATAAAAAGAATAGCAGGAGACAAATGAAGGCGTACAAAATAGCCTCGATTCCGGGTGACGGCATCGGCAAAGAAGTCATTCCAGAGTGCGAAAAGGTCTTAAATGCCCTCAGCAAAAAACATCCTGAAGTGGCTTTTGAATTCGAGCACTTTGATTGGGGTGGCGACTACTACCGCAAACACGGCATGATGATGCCTGAAGACGGTCTTGAACCATTGCGCCCTAAAGATGCCATTCTCTTTGGTTCAGCTGGTGACCCTAAGATTCCAGATCACATCACCTTATGGGGTTTACGCCTCAAAATATGCCAAGGCTTTGATCAATACGCTAACGTGCGTCCTACTCGCATTCTCCCGGGCATTGAAACTCCTTTACGTAACTGCAAACCCGATCAACTAGATTGGGTGATCGTGCGGGAAAACTCTGAAGGCGAATACTCTGGTCTGGGCGGCAGAGCACATCAAGGCCACCCGATCGAAGTGGCATCCGATATGAGTGTGCTAACACGAGTCGGCGTTGAGCGTGTGCAACGCTATGCATTCAAATTAGCGCAATCGCGCCCCCGCAAACATCTCACGGTGATTACTAAATCGAATGCGCAACGTCATGCGATGGTGATGTGGGATGAAATTGCAGTGCAGATCGCCAAAGAATTTCCTGATGTCACTTGGGATAAAGAATTGGTTGATGCTGCTACAGCGCGCATGGTAAATCGCCCTGAGTCCTTGGATACGATCGTCGCCACCAATTTGCATGCAGATGTACTCAGTGACTTAGCAGCTGCACTAGCAGGCAGCTTAGGCATTGCCCCTACCGGGAACATTGATCCTGAGCGACGCTACCCCTCCATGTTTGAGCCAATTCATGGATCGGCTTTTGACATTATGGGCAAGGGACTTGCTAATCCGATTGGAACATTCTGGTCAGCAGTCATGATGCTGGATTTCTTGGGTGAGAAAGCCATGGGAGCAAAGCTCATGAGTGCCATTGAAAAAGTCACTGCCAATCCAAAACTACACACTCGCGATTTAGGTGGTACAGCCATGATGAGTGATGTCACTAATGCGGTTATTGAGGAGATCTCTAAATGAAGCTATTTAAATTACTAAGTGCTTGCTTGATTTCGTTCGGCTTGCTGTCAGGCGCCTATGCTCAACCCTTTCCAGACAAAACCATTCAGTACATTATTCCCTTTCCAGCTGCTGGTGAGTCTGATTTAGTGGCACGCTACCAAGCGGATATCTCTGCCAAAAAATTTAAGCAGCCTATGGTGGTCATCAATCGAGCTGGTGCCGGTGGCGCTCTCGTCTGGAGCGCCCTCAATACTTATCCTGCTGATGGCACTACAGTAGTAGGTATTAATATCCCGCACACCATGTTGCAACCCTTGCAAGAAGGTATTCAGTACAAGACCGATGATATTAATGCGATCTACTACTATCACTTCACCCCAGATGCTTTGATGGTCTCTGCTGATAGCCCCTATAAGACCTATCAAGAATTTATTGCGGCAGCCAAGAAAGATCCTGGCAAGCTTTCTTTAGCTGGCTCAGCACAATTCTCAGCAAATCATATGGCCGTAGAGCGTCTCAATAAGTTGGCAGGTGTCAAAATCAATTACGTACCCTTTAAAGGCACGGGTGATTTGATTACCGCCTTAATTGGAATGCACGTAGATGGCGCTATGGGTTATCTACCGCTCGCCATTCAGCAAAAAGGGAAAGTGCGCACCCTCGCGATTGCCACAGAGAAACGTAACCCAGCATTGCCAGACGTACCCACCTTTAAAGAGCTTGGCCTCAATTGGGTGGATGGCGCCTATCGTGGTGTTGCAGTTCCTAAAGCCACCCCACTGGTACTTCAGCAAAAGTTATCAGACTACTTTGCACAGTTAAATGCTGATCCTGAGACCAAAAAGAAACTGGAAGACTCTGGGTTTGTGATTGTGGATGTTCCATTAGCGAAGATGCCAGCATTCATTAAAGAGAAAACAGCGCAGGCAATGGAAGATGCTAAGAGCGCTGGCATGATTAAGTAAATCTACTCAATCTAATCAAACTGCTTTTGCAGAAGTAAAAAACCACCGAGTCACTTCGGTGGTTTTTTATTGAATATCGGGATTGAATATCAGCTCTCTAGATAATCCATCTTTCCAATCTGCACGCCATTGTGACGGAGGATGTTGTAGGCAGTGGTGACATGAAAATAGAAGTTAGGAACAATCCAAGTAAAGAGATACTGCTCGCCCACGAATTCAAAATTCCATTCTTTAATGGCGAATTTGATTTCTTTAGCTTCAGTTCCATCTACTTGCTCAGACCCAATGCTATCGATATAAGCAATTGTCTGAGCAATTCGTTCTTGTAGTTGGGCAAAGGTAGTTTCAGTATCAGGATGTTTAGGCGCCTCTACTCCAGACAATCTCGACATGCCCATCTTGACCTGATCACAAGCAATTTGCACTTGCTTTGCCAAGGGGAGCATGTCAGGCGCTAGGCGAGATTCCACCAGCACCTTTTCATCAATCTTCTTATCCGCTGCAAACTCCGCACCCTTTTTCAGAATGCTAGAGAGGTTGGTTAACATCTTTTTAAATTGCGGAACAGATGCTTGATACATTGAAATTGCCATAAATACCTTCTAAAAGAACGACGCTTTACACATCGTTCATAAAGTCACCGCCACCGCCGTTATCGTCCCAGCCGCCTGCACTGCCACCGTCGTCCCAAGAGCTTGCATCACGCACGCCAAAATTAGGATCGTCCAACGCAGGCCCACCAACTTGGTTCATATTGGGGTTATTGCCAAAGTTACCTTGATTATTGGGATTGTTTGCATTGCCACCCATTAGATGACTAGCTAAAGCTTGACCAGCATACATACCAGCACCTAAAGCTGCGCCAGTTGCCAAGCTACCCATCAAGCCACTACCAGCACCACCGGGTGCGCCTGGATAGCCAGGACCGCCAGGGCCACCAGGATAAGGAGCAGGTCCACCAGGAGTGCCTGGATAACCAGCGGATGGTGCGTTGTATACCTCAACAGCATCACGCTTGCGACGCTTGAGAACGATGATGGTGCCAATCACGAGAATGGCAATCAAACCCCAAAATAAGGGACTACTAAAAATAGATGTAGCGCCTGCAGCTGGAACACCTGCTGAAGTCGCTAATTGCATTTGCAATTTCTGCACTGAGTCTGCTTGAGCAAAAGGTAAACCGGGAGCCAAGCTTTCTGCTTTCAGAAAGTGACTGCGGGCTGTTTCCAATTTGCCTTCTTTGACATAAAGCTCAGCGGCAACATAGTGTGCTTTAGCGCTATTCGGATGATTTTGCAAAACCTCTTTCATCATCGCATCCGCTTTAGCCAACTGCCCTGCTTGCACTGCTTGATATACCTGAGGCAGAGTTGCTTCAGCAAAAGCGACATTACTCGCTAGCAAAGTCATCGCCGCGAAAAGACTGAGGAAGAGATTCGTTACCTTACGCATTTTCATAGACACTCCTTTATGGCTTATTCGTTTATGGATAAACGATCAAATGCATTATCCCTAGTTTAGGGATTTTTGTTACTTGGACAATATATGTGGTCTAAGTAGGGGAATTCAAGGGGGTTTGGCTAAACTACCTCGTGTAGCTCACCCAGAGCTGAAATTAAGAAGGTTTTGATTGTTTTATCCTCCCTAATGGCCTTTAAACCGGCCTGATAAGCCTGCAATTGCTTACGGTATTTTTCATACTTTTCGCTACCCACAGGTGGAATAGTGAGTTTGTAATCAATGATCGCTAAGTGGTCGTCCAGCTCCACTAAGCGATCCATACGAGAGCCCTTACCTCCAGCACTCACCAGATCCAGTTCATTCCAAGCGGCAATCCACTCCCCAGAAGTTAAGTAACGTTTTAGCTTATCTGTTTCCAATACTGTTTTGACTTGACCCAATAACTTCTGAGCACTCTCTTGATTGATGCTCAGCCAATTCATGAGCTCTTGCTCGCATGGCATCGGTGGTTTATTTTGATTGCCCGAGTCTGGCGTTAAAAACTCCAGTAGCTTATGAAAGTTCGTACCCTCTTCTAAAACTTCGGCATCGGGCTCTTCTTTTGCCTTCTCTAGTAATTTAGCGTTGAGTTCTTCCGCTAGAGCACCGCTCTCAATTTTAGAAAGGCGGTCTTGGTAGTCTGATACGGCAGTGTTCCATGTGATCTCAAAGTGATCGATCTTAAAGGGCATGCTCCCGAGCTCTTGCTCAATTTCATTTGCTTGGGGATTTTCATTGGAAGAATTCAACATGGTCACATCTAAGGTATTCAGGCCGGCAGCCAGAGCCCTGCCATACCAAGAGCGTTCATTAATGCCTGTATTGGATCTTCCCTCTACCCCACTAAGCCACAATCCTTGCTTTGCTCGCGTCATCGCAACATAGAGCAAGTTCCAATTTTCATTTTGACTAACTTCATTTTCTTTTTGGAAAATAGCACTTCGTTCGCCAGTTAAGGTTTTAGAGGTGTAAAGAGAAAGATGTCTAGGGCTAGGCTCTTCCGGAGACCAGTCCAATAAGACGCCACGATGTGGCGGACGCCATTCTGTGTTGTTAGCATCGAGCATAATTACAAATGGAGCCTCCAAACCTTTGGCTCCATGAATGGTCATTAAACGCACTCGCTTATGTCGCTCTTCCTCCGACATCTCGCTTTCTATATCCACCTCTCCAATATCTTCATTTGCCTCAGATGCTGCTTCAGCCTCTACATCACCCTCATCCGGAGTCTCATCATCATCGCCCCGGCGCATCGCATTAATCTCATCAATAAAGCGACTCAAGCTAGGGTAACGACCTCCATCTTGATTTAATGCCAACTCTAAAAACGCATCTAAGTTTGCTAACACTTGGGCTCGCGCGAGATTTTGAGCGGCAATGGCGTACTTCACCCGCAAGTTGCTTTCGTGATAAATCAAATCGAGCAAGTCATGAACTGGGAGTGCCTCACCAAGTCCACGCCAATGCTCTAAATATCGAGCAGACCTCTGAATCAAAGGGCTTTGATTTGCCTGTAACGCATCCCACCAAGAGGTATAGCCCTGAGCAATACTCATACTCAGCTCTTGCATTTGAGATTCTGTAAAACTAAAGATAGGACTTCGAAGTACTTGAGCTAGTGGTAAATCATGTCTTGGCGATACCAAGACCGTGAGCAATGCAATCAGATCATCTATCTCTAAAGTGTTGAGGAGACCTCCTAAGCGCGAACTGTCATACGCTAGGACTGCTTCACGCAAGGCGCGTTCGTACTGAGGCAAGTATTTCCGGCGTTTGACTAACAAAATAAAGTCACTACCCCTTGCAGGCCGCCAGAATTCTTTTCCTTCTTTTTTATCCATCACTTGGCGAGTTGCCAAAATATGATGAATTAAGCGACTCACTTGCTTACCTTCAACATAACGCTGTTGATCGCTAGCGGTTTGACCCATATCTTCAATCGGAGCATCAAAGGCTGTGCCCACACGCCCTAAGGGATCACTTTCAACTCGCTCAATTAAGGGCAATAAAAATACTTCGCCCTTTGCGGAGTAATCATGATGAGGCAAGCCCTCTAATAAGGGCTTCCAATCTGTGTGTTGCTCTGTATACCGATAACTTGGAGGTAGCACTCCCGCTAAGAAGATATGGTTTACTGCATCATTGATTGCAGGCGCATTTCTCCGTGTTGTATTTTTAGGCAAATAGACGGCATCTAATTTATTTTCTAAAAAAACTTGAGCGCTTTCAAACAGTCTAGGATCGGCACGGCGGAAACGATAGATCGACTGCTTGGGATCACCCACAATAAATACACTAGGCATTGAACCATCATCGCCATATCCATCTAACCAAGACCGCAATATCTGCCATTGCAAAGGATTTGTATCTTGGAACTCATCGATCAAAATATGGGAGTATTTCGCATCTAAGCGCGCCTGAAGGTAGGATGCATTTGCAGCACTCGCCATTAATTGACTGACACCAATCTCTAAGTCATCAAAATCCCTTACCCGCATTGATTCTTTAGTTTTTTCTAAATGCTCCAGCATGGCTTCACTCATAGCAAACCAAGCAATATTTAACTTATAAATCAGTTGCTCACTTTGCCACTCAAATAGAGCTTGGTAAGCCTGAACCCAGTCATTACGAATTTCCGTAATGCTAGCTACATCACCACCTGCGCCATTCACATAATTAGTCATTGGCACAGACATATTGGCAATATCGTCCAAAGGTGTACGTTTTTGCGTCAAGAAATAACTTTGCCATTGATCAGCAATCTCCATGACCGACTTGCCATCACGATGATGCGCCATGACTGTCTCTATAAAGACCGCCTTCTTCTTTTGGGTTGGCGTGCCATTACTGAAGCACTTATACATAATTTCTAGATTGGCAGCAGTTTGAGCTTGTTGCCAAAATGCCTCCAGCGGATTTGCTTGATCCAGATAAGGCAAGACCTTATGTAAGTAGTCGATCGGCTTTACTCTATTGGCAGCACATGCATCTTGAAAAAATGTCCATGCGCCTCTTTGCTTAAAGAGGCTGTAATTACCCATCAAAAACTTTTGTGTCTCAAAAGCGCCAAACTCTTCAAGCAATACGTCGTAGTGCTTCTTTAGATTCTCTGGTAGATTGCCCCACCAATCCTCCATACACTCCTCTTGTAAGCGCTTAGCATCCTCTCGCAAATTAAAACCGGGTTGCACTTCAGCAGACACCGGTGCTGCGCCGAGCAATCGTCCAAACCAACCATGGAAGGTATCAATCACAATCGCCTGAGGACTTGATAGCACCTTGAGGTAGAGCGCTCTAGCCTGAGGAATTGATCTGATCGCCTCTTCAGTTGTCAGGCCACGGTCTTTTAATTCCTTGGTCAGAGTGGCATCATCTGCAGTAGAAAAATCCTCGAGCAAACCATAAAGACGATCGCGCATTTCTTGCGCAGCTTTGCGAGTAAATGTGAGCGCCAAAATCTCTTGAGGCTGGGCACCTGCCAATAGCAATCTAATCATGCGGGCGACTAATAGCCAAGTCTTACCGCTACCCGCGCATGCAGAAACGATGACTGATCTCTTGGGGTTACAGGCTATGGCGTAATCGAATTCTTCGTTCACCACATCCCCTTTCTGCAAATACCCCTAGCCTCGCAGTATTGGCAAACACTATCAGGCGCAAAAGCTTGCATTGGCTGCCTTGCCCATAGGACATTTAAATCCTTCTCAATTTGTACCGAGAATTGATCCATTAAATTAGGCATATCCTCAACCGCATTCGCGCGGATATTTTTTGCCTCTCCTTTATCTACTACAGCTTTCAGCGAAACCCACTCAGCTTGCTCTACCGTCCGCCCAGGCAGATGCGATGCGGATGGGTTTTCATTAGCGGCGCGAGCATATATCAATAGTTGTGGATCATTCAGAATATGTTCGGCACGCTTGGTAATTTTTTTCATCGGTTGATTTTTGTAATCAATGACTGCAGCTGCGGCGTCATTATTGACATGAATATCAAACCGATCCGCGCGCCCTGCAATTTTGATGTCTCTTGAAATACCATCCGGATCTTCCAAGGTCAACGTAAATCCAACTGGTAGTTCAGCATCGTGATAGCGCCAACCCTCTTGCTCTCTCTTGAGCTGCCAATCAACAAAGCTAGGAATTTGTTTTTGCCAATCACGCAGGGTTCCCAACACCCTAGCATCGCCAGCAATGAGTTTTTCAAACTCTTTTTCAGAGTACTGCATTAAGCGATCCACCATCCACTGGCGACGGACCTCACCACCGGCACTGATAGAAGAGTGCGGCTTTTCTTCTTCCGTTTTAAGTGCTTGAAAAAATGTTTTAAGCAGCGCATGCAAGGTTTGCCCAGCCAATGAGGCATCAAAGCCCTCTTCAAATTCTTTTGCCTTACGCAAACCCAGCAAACTAGTAACGTAATAACGATAAGGGCAGTCACGCAAGGCCTTGTAGGCACTTGGGGAAACTGTTATCGGAATTGCCAAATCTTTATCAGGGATGCTCACTGCCATCTGGATTGGGGCAGATTGGCCTGAATAAGGCTCGAACTTCACATCTGTTACCTGCCATGGGTTGGAGCACTTCAGCGCTGCTTGCAAGCGCTGTATCCAAGCGGATGCACGCAGCGGCTCTCCGCTCCTACTCTTACTCTGCCATAGCAAATCCACATTCTGACAAGCGCCCAATAGACCAGATAAATCTCTAGCCTGTTGTACATACTGAGCAGCAATTGTCGAAGACTTCAACAGTCGATTCAGCGTATCTGAAAAGAATAGTGGCGGCTCAGAGAAGGCCGGTAATTGCTGCTCATCGCAACCTACCAGTACCACCGCATCGAATTCGCGGAGTCTAGTTGAGCTGAGCGGCAGAATACTTAAGCTTGCCTCTGCAGTCTTACCCTCTTCCTCGTAGGAGGCCTCCTCAATAATGGTTTTTAAAAGACTCAGCCATTCAGGCAAACGCATTTTGATATCTTGATAAATACCAGCGCTAAGGTCAAAATTCTTGAGGGTCTCTATTAATTTCTTACCCGCAGAATCTCTTTCAAGACGGTCGTACATTCCCATCTCGTGCAGGTCATTTTGTAAAAGTTCATAGGCGGCTGAACAGGCCAAGCTCTCTTGTTGCCACGCCCTATGACGTTGACTAATAAATGCAATCAACTCATGAAGACGTTCATTAGGCGAGCCACCATTGGTTGCAGCGTAATAATTAGCCCTCTCAATCGCCATCAAGAAAGTCTGCCATCCAGACTTCGCCTGACTTGCAATCAAAATATCTTCTAATTGCGCTATCAAACCAATGCTCGTCTCGGGCGAGATGTTCAGACTTTTCGCAAGATCAAAATAGGGGTTTTGCAAAAACTCCAGCAATACACTTGCGCTGGGCCCCTCTTTCGATGATCGAATTAACTCCAGCCAACTATCAAAAGCTGCTGCTGCTCGAGTAGTAGATAACTTCCATCCAGTTTCATCGCGAATACGCAAGGAGCTGCCTAAGCGACTTAATAAAGCACGCGATCTCCGAGCTGCCAATCGATCCTGTGCAACAAGTGCGATATTTTTCTTACCAGCAATGAGGTGATTCTCAATCGATTTAGTGGCAGACCAGGCTAACTCCTCAAATCGCGTAGCTGCAAGTAATCGCCACCCTTCTCGCCTATTAGCCTGAACATTATTAGCCACTTGCTGCTGCTCCTCAGCATTGGCTATTGCAATCTGACCCTCCGCATCCAATCCACACAATGCTTCTGACCATAAAGCCAGCATCTGCCAATCTAGTTGGACATGTACCACTGGAGCAAATTGCGCGTAATCAAAAAGATATGCATTCATTAATTCTTGATCAACAGGTTTTGGATCGGCGGTCTGAACCCAGATGAATGGGCGACCTGCCATATTGCTAGACTGAAAATGTGTTTTTGCAACTTGCAAATGATCGGCCATAGCTAAGTGCTTACGAATGACTGGGTCACCTGCGTTGGTAAGGTAACGCCAAAATGCCAAGAGAACTTCTGATTCATCATCAACCACTTTTTTGGAGAGGCCAACATAAGCTTTCGCAATCGCCTGATCTAAAACCAGCTCCACTTTTTTGAGCCACACATCTACGTCCATTGAATGTGTAGCTAACAAAATATTGAGTTCACTTTGCAACTGCGGAACAACTGCTTCAGATAAAGCATCGCAGGCATCAATCACTGATTTTGCTAATCCCCATGCGCCAGCATCGCTCTCTGCTTTAAACCAAGTTTTGAGTTTGGGATGCTTACGTAAATTCACATAGACTGAAATCCAACGCTCCAAATCCGATTGCTTCTTAGGAAACTTCCATGCGTTGGGTGCTGCTTCTAGCCAATCAGTAAAACTGATGACTTGTGGCAAGAAGGCTATTTGATTGGGCAGATCTTTTGGTCTTGTATCTTCGAGAGCTGCCCTGAGGCCAATGAGGGGTCCCGCAGTACTGAGCACCACCAAGGGGCGCTGCTGGGTTTGTTTTGCACAACTCCAAATTCCCTCTGCTAGCGCCTGAAGAGCCCCGGCATTGGGCGCAATCGACCATGCATAAGGCTGCTTTTGCTCAGAAATGGTGGGAAATACTGCTGACATTAAGAACTTTGAAGAACTCTCGTTTTGGGGCTAATTTTGAATTTTCGGCACAATCTTTGGCTTATTGCTAATATAAGCGTTGTAACGCCACAATTAAATAACTCGCTAAATAAGTCTAAATAAGGAATTTTCATGAGTGCCGGCATTAAATATGTAACTGACGCCTCTTTCGAACAAGACGTCCTCAAGTCCGATAAACCTGTTTTGCTCGATTTTTGGGCAGAATGGTGCGGTCCTTGCAAAATGATTGGTCCTATCCTGGAAGAGCTCTCCGGTGAATACGGTGACAAATTACAGATTGCCAAAATGAATGTGGATGAGAACCAAGGCGTTCCTGCCCAGTTCAACATTCGCGGCATTCCTACCTTAATCCTCTTTAAGAACGGTACTGTTGCCGCTCAAAAAGTAGGCGCTTTGGCTAAATCCCAGTTGACTGCTTTTATTGATAGTCATCTGTAAAGTGTCTGACACCACGGGTTCACTAGATGAGCCTGTGGTTTTCCCGCTGTAAGCCTTGCCATCCCCCTTTTTTAGTGTAGTATTACTCAAACGCACTAATCAGTGCCCCGAATTTCAGCAACTTACCTCCCCCTTCTTTTAGCAAAACTCCCCAAATTCTGTTTGACCACATCTGTCTGATATCCATCAAGACGGCGATACCTCAAAACCCATCTTCATTGAATCTTTTTCTTCTTTATTAAAACCCGAGAACCACATGCAATTAACTGAACTCAAAGTCCTCCACGTATCCGCCCTGCTTGAAATGGCAGCTGGCCTGGAGATTGAAAATACCCAACGGATGCGCAAACAAGAATTGATGTTTGCGATTCTGAAAAAGCGTGCGAAGGCTGGAGAAACTGTTTATGGTGACGGCACCTTAGAGGTTTTGCCTGACGGCTTTGGCTTCTTGCGCTCTCCTGAGGCCTCTTACATGGCCTCACCTGATGACATCTATATTTCTCCTGCGCAAATTCGTCGCTTTAATCTCCATACTGGGGATAGCGTAGAAGGTGAAGTTCGCACACCAAAAGATGGCGAGCGTTACTTTGCCTTAGTGAAGGTCGATAAGATCAATGGTTTGGCTCCAGAAGCCCTCAAGAACCGCATCATGTTCGAGAACTTAACGCCACTGCACCCTAATCGCGTGATCTCACTTGAGCGTGATATCAAGGCTGAAGAGAATTTAACGGGTCGCATCATCGACATGATCTCCCCTATTGGTTACGGCCAACGTGGTTTGATCGTGGCCTCACCAAAATCCGGTAAGACCGTCATGATGCAGCACATTGCACACGCGATTGCTGCCAATAATCCCGAAGCGATTCTGATTGTCTTGCTCGTAGATGAGCGCCCTGAAGAAGTTACCGAGATGCAACGTTCCGTTCGCGGCGAAGTCGTTGCATCTACCTTTGATGAGCCAGCAGTTCGTCACGTTCAAGTAGCCGAAATGGTGATTGAAAAAGCGAAGCGTTTAGTTGAGATGGGTAAAGACGTCATCATCTTGCTCGATTCGATTACCCGTCTTGCACGTGCTTACAACACAGTAGTTCCTTCATCGGGCAAGGTGCTCTCCGGTGGTGTGGATGCAAATGCTTTGCAACGTCCTAAACGTTTCTTTGGTGCCGCTCGTAATAT
>JACCDO010239327.1_pt1 | contig 17140 bp, 14 predicted proteins | sample 7446101 | NCBI WGS metagenome assembly JACCDO01 (sample SAMN15323440, study PRJNA562643) | freshwater metagenome | isolation source: river surface water | place: USA:Blue River Watershed | collected 2017-08-16 | reverse complement strand
TCTGACGCAAGTCATCAAGGCCCTGCCCTGTCTTAGCAGAAACCAAAATCCCCCCGACTTCTTTCGATGTGAGCAAGGGCTGGGCAAGGTCCGCCTTATTCAAGACCCGCACAACAGCACCTCTGGCCGAGGGCCCTAGGATAGCCAAGACCCTTGCCTCAGATTCCGAATCATGGGGTATCTGGCCACTCGCATCCTGAAGGAGCATCACCGCCTGCGCTTGCTCAACTTCCTTCCAGGTTCGCTCAATACCCATCTGCTCAACACGCTCTGTTGTATGACGAAGTCCCGCAGTGTCCACAATATGTATCGGCATCCCCTCAATCGTGATTTCTTCAATAATCCGATCTCTCGTGGTGCCCGCAGTTTCGGTCACAAGAGCGATGTCTTGTTCTGCAAGCGCGTTTAACAGCGATGACTTGCCCACATTAGGCGGCCCCACCAACACTACACGAAGACCTTCTCGCAGAGCGAGACCGCGTTTGGCGCCCTCTTGAATCTGGCCAAGGCTTACCTGAATCTGCTCAAGCCGCTCCTTTACTCGCTCACGCCCAATGAATTCAATGTCCTCCTCAGGAAAATCAAGGCAGGCCTCAACACGTAAACGCAGGTCCACCAGTTGTTCTTGAAGGCGGTGGATCAACTGGCTAAACCTACCCTGCAAGGATGCCAATGCACTCCTTGCAGCACGTTCAGAGCCTGCATTGATTAAGTCGGCTACGGCCTCCGCCTGAGCCAGATCAAGCTTGTCGTTTAAAAACGCCCGCTGTGTAAACTCGCCAGGTTGCGCAAGTCGAACCTGCCCGCCCAACTCAAGGCCCACTTCAAGACAGCGCTCTACTAGAAGGCGTTGAACACCTGGGCCGCCATGGCCCTGGAGCTCCAAAACATCTTCTCCCGTGTAGGAATGAGGAGCCGGGAAAAAAATCGCCAGGCCATCATCAATGGGTTCCCCCGCAGCATCGAGAAAGCTTAAGTGCGTCGCATTGCGGGCCTTCAAACTCCTTGCGCAGACATGCTCCGAAATACCCCGTGCAGCAGGCCCGGATACCCGAACTACCCCAATGGCCCCGCGGCCAGGGGCTGTTGCGATTGCAACAATCGTATCCAACAGCTCAACGATGCGATGCGGCCTGCTTCTCAATATTTTTCATCACCATCCACTGCTGCGCGATCGACAAAATGTTATTCACTAACCAATAGAGAACAAGGCCGGCAGGGAAGAAGAAAAAGAATACCGAAAAGACAATCGGCATCGCCATCATCACCTTTGCTTGAATGGGGTCTGGTGGTGGTGGGTTAAGCTTAGTCTGAATAAACATCGTAATTGCCATCACGACCGGCAAGATGTAATAAGGGTCCGGAGCAGATAGATCTGTCACCCAACCCAGCCAAGGCGCATTGCGCATCTCGACACTGGCGAGCAACACCCAATAGAGCGCAATAAATACGGGGATCTGAACCAGTATCGGAAGGCACCCCCCCAGAGGATTAATTTTTTCGGTTTTGTACAACTCCATCATTGCCTGATTTAGCTTGGGCTTGTCATTCACATAGAGCTCACGCAACTTCATCAGCCGAGGGGTTACGGCCTTCATCTTCGCCATCGATTTATAACTTGCTGCCGATAGGGGATAAAAGACTAGTTTAATAATCACGGTGAGCAACACGATTGCCCAACCCCAGTTAGCGACAACCCCATATAGCTGATCAAGTAGCCAATAGATGGGTTTTGCAAGAAAGGTAAGCCAGCCGTAGTCCACAACCAGCTCTAAGCCCGGAGCAAGCTTCTCTAAAACCTCTTGTAGCTGTGGCCCTGAAAATAGGATTGCCTCATGGGTCTGCTGCGCGCCTGGCGCCATCGCGGGTAGCGCCTGAATCAATCCGACGCTGTAGAGATTGTTCTCAACACGTTTTGTATAAAACTCGCGTGGCGCTTCATTTCTTGGAACCCAGGCACTAACAAAATAATGCTGAACAATTCCAAACCAGCCATCACTGGCATTTTTTACGTGGGTTGCTTTGTTTTTTTCAATATCGGAGAAATCAATCTTCTGGAACTTGCCTTCATTGGTATAAACGGTAGGCCCAATAAAAGTCTGATAGAACTGGCTCTCGCCCGGCGGACGATCCCCAGTGCGCATGAGCTGCAAATAGACCATCGGCGCAACCGAATCTGCACCTGTGTTTTGCAAGCTATGGGCAACCTTTACAACATATCCCGCCGTATCGATCGAGTAGGTCTTGGTAAGCTTTATCCCTCCAGACTCAGACACCAGCGATAAATTCTGATCTACTGAAAGGCCTTCGCGAATTGGTGCCTTCTTAAAGACCGAGGTGTGATTAGGAAACGGCACCTGATTACTTGCCTGTCCTATTAAGCCGGTCTGCGCTTCGTAACGACGCTCTGGTACTTGGTCAAAAATCACTACCCGTTTGCCCTCGTAGGCATCTGAGGCTTGATTTAAAAGCGTTGCACGAACGATGCGAGCCCCTTGTGAATCGATTTCAAGCTCAACGTCGCTATTTTTTAGAATAAATCTCTCACCGCTGGCACCCGCGGCCTGGCCCGAAGAGGCAACACCTGCGGCCGTTAGGCTGGCCGATGGCTTACTAACGGTGGGCGCGGGTATTGCTGCATTGTCTGTTTTCGCTGCGGGGGCAACTGTCATTGCCGGGCCCTGTCCGCCTGATGTCGCTGTAGCGCCGGAGTTTGGCGGAGTTACACCTTTTGCTGCCTGCTCTGTGCCTACAGGCCCCGCAAACATCGAGCCCTGACCCGTGTGGCGCATATAGGCATCCCAGAGCATCAGGAGCGACAGCGAGAAAATAACCCACAACACAGCGCGACGAGTATCCATAGAGCCTAATCAATCATAGTTTGTTGAGATAACAGCTTGCTTCGAAACACCGATGCCGCGGGTACCGGGTCAAGCCCGCCCTCGCACCAAGGATGACAACGGCCTAAACGTTTTGCCGTTAGCCATGCGCCGCAGAAGAGCCCATGGCGCTCAAAAGACTCAATCGCATAGTCTGAGCAGTGTGGCAGAAACCTACATCGCGGCCCGATTAGTGGGCGGATAGTCCACTGATAGAGCCGCACGATCGCGATTGGCAGAAATACGAGGCCTTTTAAGAACCGATTGAGGGGCGCTACGGGGCGATTTTTCAAAAAAATTTTTTCCGCTCCCATGTCGCTAGGCCCTAACCTGTTTGATACTCATTGTGTCGTTAATCACTTTTATTAAGTCTGCGCGTGTGAGATTACGTCCCGATTGCAACCCCGAGGACGTCTGGTTTTTCAACTGTCTGGTCCACGTGGCTTTGGGTATGGCGGTATTCATCCGAAGAACCAATGAAAACGGCGCGGTCTTTGACCAGTCAGCCTGATGGAGTAGGGCCTTTGTCCAACGTTTTAGTTGATTGCGTTGTACCGCATTTCGAATCAACCGCTTTGGCAAAACAAACCCGAGTTCGTGGCTACCCTCACTTGCTAACTGATAGACCAAAAGACCTCCCGAACGCGCTACAGGCCTCGTCATTAGCACCTGCTTGAATCTGGCGGGATCTGTTATTCGGTCAAACTGTCGCTTCGTTTGACGACCAGTCCCAACACCTAGGACCTTTTCGATTGGTTCCAGACGATCAAATGATCAAACGGCAAGACGCTTACGGCCCTTCGCACGCCGAGCGCGAATAACAGCACGGCCACCCCTGGTTTTCATGCGAACCAGAAACCCATGTGTTCTTTTGCGGCGGACTACTGAAGGCTGAAATGTACGTTTCATGACAAAATTCCTAAACTCGATATAGAAGACCTGAATAACCCGACAGTATACGGTTTTTGGTTAATTTCGGGATCTTTTGGGGAAAACCTAGCCTGTGGATAACTCTGGTTCTCGGGTAAAATTCACACCATGGAATCCCTCTGGCAAGACTGTCTTCTCCACTTCGAGCGCGAACTCCCAAGCCAACAATTTCAGACTTGGTTTAAACCCCTTGAGCTGCTTCGAATTGACCTAAATGGGGAAAACAGCAAGGTTGTTTTGTCCGCCCCGACCCGTTTTAAGCAAAACTGGGCCAAAAACCAATTTTCTGAAACCCTAGGCAGCTGGTGGGCTCAGGCGCTCGGCACCGCCGTAGAGCTTGAAATTGAAGTCTCAAGCCCCACCGATCATCAAGACAGCAACCAAGCAGATAACCCTCCAAATCCAACCGGCGGAGCTTTAGGCCAACCCGCTTTAGCAAACAGCGGTGCAGGCGGTGGTGCTTTACGCATGGCTATTGGACAACCCCCGATCCAAGACAAGGGAACTACTCGTAGTGACGCCCAGCCTCTAAACCACAACCAGTCACTTCAACAACAGAGTCGACTTAATCGTGACTGGACATTCGAGACCTTCGTGCCAGGAAAAGCCAATCAGCTCGCTCGAGCCGCCGCGCTTCAGGTCGCAGAAAATCCCGGGAAAGGCTACAACCCGCTATTTTTGTATGGAGGCGTTGGACTTGGCAAAAGCCACCTCATTCATGCGGTGGGCAATAGTCTCTCGCAACATAACCAGACCGCCAGGGTTCGCTATATTCATGCGGAGGCCTATGTTAGTGATGTTGTAAAAGCCTATCAGCGCAAATCGTTTGATGAGTTTAAGCGCTATTACCATTCGTTAGATCTCTTACTGATCGACGACATCCAATTCTTCGCAGGCAAGCAGAGAACCCAGGAAGAGTTTTTCTACGCCTTCGAAGCGCTCATCGCTGCTCAGAAACAAATCATTATTACAAGCGACACCTATCCAACTGAACTTGGCGAAATTAATCCTCGTTTATTAACGCGTTTCTCGTCTGGGCTAACAGTGGCGATCGAGCCCCCCGAGCTTGAGATGCGCGTCGCAATCCTGATGAGGAAAGCAGACGCTGAGGCTTTTCCGTTGCAGGAGGAAGAGGCGTTTTTTATTGCCAAACAATTGAGATCAAATGTCCGAGAACTTGAAGGCGCCCTCAAGAAAATAATTGCATTCTGCGGCTTCCATCAGCGCTCTCCGTCACTAGACGTGGTTAAGGAGGCCTTAAAAGATCTCCTATCACTACAAAAAACCCTCATTTCAGTTGAGAACATTCAAAAGTCAGTTGCTGATTTTTACAATATTAAAGTTGCTGATATGTATAGCAAGCGCAGACCGGCAAATATCGCTATGCCACGTCAGATTGCAATGTATCTTGCCAAAGAACTAACACAGAAGAGTTTTCCTGAAATCGGCGATCTATTTGGTGGACGAGACCATACGACTGTGCTCCATGCAGTCAAAAAAGTAACAGAGCAGAGGACCAAAAACACTGAGTTAAACCATCAGCTTCACATCCTAGAGCAGCAACTTCGAGGGTAACTGCTCACTAAACCCAAGAATAACTATTCCAACAACCTGTGAATACTTCGGTATGAGCCTAGAACAACAACATTTATGAAATATTTTTTCCAGACTTCTCAACAACTCCAACGAGTTATTCAAGAACCATCCACAGACTTGTTGTTGTTACTCACCCTAGACCTGGTAAATGATTCAAGACCTTATCCACAGAATGTTCTGCCTCTAACTATGACTATTATTATTTGAAAGAACAAAAATCATGAACCTCATCAAAGCACAACGAGACGCGCTCTTAAAACCACTACAGACGGTAACTGGTATCGTAGAGCGTCGTCATACCCTTCCAATTTTATCCAATGTATTAATTAATAAAACAGGGTCAACGGTTTCGTTCTGCTCAACAGACATTGAAATGCAGATTAAAACCCAGGCCGAGATGGGATCCGGAGAGGAGTCAATCGCTACAACCGTTGCTGCAAGAAAGCTTCTTGATATTTTGCGAGCCCTGTCTGATCAACAGGAAATCTCAATGTCGTACTCCAATAAAAAACTAGTACTTGCTCAAGGAAAATCAAAATTCAGCCTTCAAACACTTGCCGCAGAGGAATTTCCAACGGTGTCGGTTGCCGATACCTATCCAGCAAAGGTCGTTTTAAGCCAAAAAGCATTGAAAAATCTGCTTCATTTGGTTCACTTTTCGATGGCGCAGCAAGATATTCGCTATTACCTCAATGGTCTGCTCTTGGTGATCGATCAAGATAGTCTTAAGGCAGTCGCAACCGACGGACATAGACTGGCGTTCTCTGCAGTAAAGTCTACAGAAGAAGGGGTTAGTATTAATGTGGGCCCAGACCGTCAGGAGGTCATCATTCCAAGAAAAGCAGTTCTTGAACTCCAACGACTTCTCGCAGACTCCGAAACGCCGGTCACCATCGAATTTGCAGCCAATCAGGCACGATTTACGTTTGACCAGATCGAACTACTTTCTAAGTTAATAGAAGGAAAATTTCCTGACTATCAGCGTGTTATTCCAACCGGACACACAAAGCATGTATCAATGGAACGCGAAATACTATTGGGCTCTTTACAGCGGGCGGCAATTCTAACAACTGATAAATTTAAAGGCGTTCGTCTGACCTTGTCGTCTGGATGCTTGAGGGTATCGTCAACAAACGCAGAACAGGAAGAAGCCTCAGAGGATTTAGAGGTGGATTATCAAGGTGACCCAGTGGATATTGGGTTTAATGTTCAGTATCTACTAGATGTCTTATCTAATCTTAAAAATAAAACTTTTGAAATCGCCCTACAAGATCCAAACGCAAGCGCTTTAATCACTACCGCCCAAGATTCTGAGTTTAAGTATGTCGTAATGCCCATGCGCATTTAGTCGAAACACAAAAAGGAGTACTCGTTTGTTTGCAGCACACTTTCCAAAGTTACAAACCCACGTCGACGCCGAGCTTGAGCAAGGCTATGGCGCATCGTCTATCAAGATGCTTAAGGGCTTGGAGGCGGTTCGAAAACGCCCAGGCATGTACATTGGTGATACCCACGACGGTAGCGGACTTCATCATATGGTGTTTGAGGTAGTGGACAACGCTATTGACGAAGCCCTAGCCGGACACTGCGACGAAATTGTCATTACGATCCATACCGATAACTCGATTTCAGTGACCGATAATGGTCGAGGTATTCCTACTGATATCCACGCCGACGATGAATTTGGCCGTTCAGCTGCTGAAATCGTCATGACGGAATTACATGCGGGCGGAAAATTTGACCAGAACAGTTACAAAGTCTCAGGTGGACTTCACGGCGTCGGTGTTTCCGTTGTTAATGCGTTATCAGACTGGTTAAGGCTAACAATTCGCCGCAACGGGCAGACACATTCGATGGAGTTTCGAGCGGGTGCTCGCGTGGAACCGTTACGAGTAACCGGATCAACAGATCGCCGTGGAACTGAAGTCCATTTCTTGGCGAGCGCTGAAATTTTTCAAAATGTTGACTTCCATTTCGACATCCTCGCCAAGCGTCTTCGGGAGTTAAGCTTTCTCAATAACGGTGTAAAGATTCGCCTGCTCGACCAACGCGAAGCGAAAGAGGAAAATTTTGCATTCTCTGGGGGCGTTCGGGGTTTCGTTCAGTATATAAATCGCGCAAAAACCAATTTACACCCAAATGTCTTTTATATCTCGGGCGAGAAAGATAATGTCACAGTAGAGGCCGCCCTTCAATGGAACGATAGTTATAACGAAAATGTTCTTTGTTTTACCAATAACATTCCCCAAAGGGATGGTGGAACGCACCTCACGGGCCTACGCGCTGCGATGACCCGAGTTCTAAATAAATATATATCTGAATCGGACCTTGCAAAAAAGGCAAAAGTTGAGACCGCCGGGGATGACATGCGGGAAGGGCTTACCTGTGTCTTATCAGTTAAGGTTCCTGAGCCCAAGTTTTCATCCCAGACCAAAGACAAGCTGGTCTCAAGTGAGGTGCGACAGCCCGTTGAGGATGTTCTTGGAAAAGCCCTCGAAGAGTTTCTTCTAGAGCATCCCGCTGACGCGAAGATTATCTGCAGTAAGATCGTTGATGCCGCCCGCGCGAGAGAGGCGGCGCGCCGTGCAAGAGAGATGACCCGACGCAAAGGCGTTTTAGACTCCTTTGGGCTTTCCGGAAAGCTGGCCGACTGCCAAGAGCGTGACCCCGCTAAAGCAGAACTCTATCTTGTAGAGGGAGACTCAGCAGGAGGCTCAGCTAAACAAGGCCGCGATCGAAAATTTCAGGCCATCTTGCCCCTAAAGGGAAAAATTCTGAATGTCGAAAAAGCTCGTTTTGACAAATTAATTACATCCCAGGAAATTATCACACTGATCCAGACCCTAGGAACGGGAATTGGAAAAGAAGAATATAACCCTGACAAACTTCGCTATCACCGCATTATTATTATGACGGACGCGGACGTTGATGGGTCTCATATTCGAACCCTGCTTCTGACATTCTTTTATCGACAGATGCCCGAACTTATCGAACGCGGCTATATCTATATTGCCCAACCACCACTCTATAAGGTAAAGCACGGCAAAGAAGAGCGCTACATTAAAGATGATGCCCATATGCAGGAGTATCTACTCTCGCTAGCTCTTCAAGAAGCCCAGATCCAGGCACCTGCAGGTCAAACAGGCTTTGCACAGGATCTCAACGGCCTTGCCAAAACCTACCTTGCAGCAAACAGCGTAATCGCCCGCCTGTCAAAGATAATCGATGAGCAGGCCCTCCGAGCAATGCTCGACGGTCTGATCCTCGACTTCAGCTCCAATGATGCTGCAATTGCAACGGCCGAGACGCTACAGAAACGAATGAATCAACAACAGGCAATTGGATCAGCCACTCAAGACCAATTGGTTCGAGTGTTCGCCGAGTTCAATAGTCAGGCCGAACGTTGGAAGTTAAGAATCGAACGGCCTCATCACGGCAATATTCGGCTCTCCACCCTGGATGCGGATTTTGTTAATACAGAAGATTATCGAACCCTCACGCTTGCAGCTCAGACATTAAAGAGCGCAGTTCCCACTGGAACGACGGTATCTCGAGGCAGGGGTGAGCAAGTGAAGTCAGCCCAGGTAAGAGATTTCGGTGAGGCAATGGATTGGCTGTTATCGGAAGCCGATCGTGGATTGTCTAAACAGCGCTATAAAGGCCTTGGCGAGATGAATCCCGAACAACTCTGGGAGACGACCATGAATATTGAGAGTCGAACTCTGCTCCAGGTCAAGATTGAAGACGCAATTTCTGCCGATGCAATTTTTACAACTCTAATGGGTGAAGAAGTAGAGCCCCGCCGTCAGTTCATTGAGGATAATGCGTTGCGTGTTGCTAACTTAGATGTCTAATGCCCCACCAACTCTAACATCTTGGCATGCCAACTGATCTCTCAGATCAGTTGGTCGTTGCCCTCTCATCACGGGCACTCTTTGATTTCGAAGAAGAAAACCGTATCTTTGAAGAATCAGATGATCGGGCATATATGTTGCTCCAGAGTGAGCGGATGCAGACACCCGCAAATCCTGGGGTGGCATTCCCGTTAGTTAGAAAGCTCTTGTCCTTTAATAGCCAAGAGCGCCATCGGGTTGAGATCGTGGTGCTATCGAGAAACGATCCAGTCTCAGGTCTGCGGGTTTATCATTCCGCACAATCGCATGGGCTTCCTATTCAACGCGGGGTATTCACCCGCGGTAGATCACCCTATCGTTATCTAAAATCCCTGGGCGCACACCTGTTTTTGTCTGCAAATGGTGCCGATGTAGAGCAGGCCTTACAGGCAGGATATCCGGCTGCTCACGTCTACCCGCACTCAGCAAAAACGGCAGAAAACTTTCCAAATGAATTACGCATTGCGTTTGATGGAGACGCGGTCTTATTTAGCGATGAAGCAGAGCGGGTCTATCAAGACCAGGGGCTAGATGCATTCGTTGCTCATGAAACCCAACGTCGTGAAACTCCTCTGCCGCCGGGGCCGTTTAAGCCACTGTTGTTGGCCTTACACCAGCTTCAGCAAGACACCCGAGACCGTCCAGGAATGCGGCTACGAACCGCCTTGGTTACGGCGCGATCTGCGCCAGCCCATGAACGGGCCGTGCGCACCTTAATGGATTGGAATATCGAAATTGATGAGGCGATGTTTCTCGGCGGCCTCGATAAGGGAGACTTCTTAAAAGAATTTGAGCCTGATTTCTTTTTTGACGATCAAACTCGGCATTGTGAGTCGGGAGCCTCGGCTGGGCCTACGGGCCACGTACCATCAGGGATAAAGAATCAAGCCTAGGCGGCCGCCCTTTTCCGTTTACCTGGTGTGGCGATTGTTTTTGCGCCGGCAGATGCTTTTGTCTTAGTAGCAGCCTTGGGTGATTTTGGCGCCCGGGCTTCGAACTCGAATCCTATTTTTCCTTCAGGGGTTTTTACTAAATAGGCTTTAAATTTTCTTCTTGTTCGGGCTGAGACAAAGCCATCGAGTAGATCTGTCTTCCCTTCGACCAGCAGTTTTTTAAGCTGCTCCGGTGTGATGGTCTGTTGCAAGATCATCATCCCGGTTCGAAACGTACAACTGGGCTCTGGCCCCACACTCTTTTCGCAGACATACGAATTTCCGTGGGTATATACCGCTGCCCCACACTTTGGGCAGCCGCCTAATGAGGGCTGTGCGCTGAAGTCAACCGGCTCGCTAGCTCCGTCGGCATTGCTGTTGCCGAAATCAAATTCAAGCTTGTATTCGGTAGTGATTTTTATGCTGGCAACAAATGGTCGCCCCATTTTGCTGCGAAAGCCATCGACGGGGCCAAAGGCCTTGGTTGACAATAGGGTTTCGACTTCGGGGAGTTCAAAAGCCCGGCCACCAGGAATTTTTGAAATCGAAAAATCGCAGGCCTGACATGCAAATCGCCGATAGTTTTCCTTAACGGTTCCGCCACATTTTGGGCAGGGCGTTTTTAGAGTCGCGTAATCACCAGGAATGGTGTCGTTGTCGTAGTTTTTTGCCTGACCAACAATGTGTTCGGTCATGGTGGCAATTTCCCGCATGAAGTCATCGCGGGATAGGCGGCCCTCTTCGATCTGCTTGAGCTTATATTCCCACTCACCCGTTAGCTCAGGAAGAGATAACTCTTTAACATCAAGACCCCTCAGTAGGGTCATCAGTTGGAAGGCCTTGGCGGTTGGAATTAACTCTCGACCGTCTCGAATTAGGTATTTTTCTGCTAAAAGGCCCTCAATAATTGCTGCCCGCGTTGCGGGCGTGCCAAGGCCCTTTCCTGCCATGGCCTCGCGCAGATCGTCGTCGTCTACAAGTTTGCCGGCGCTTTCCATGGCCGATAACAATGTCGCCTCGCTGTACCGCGCAGGAGGCTTGGTCTTTAAGCGCTCAACATTGACTGAGGCAGCAGTTGGCTTTTCATCTTTCTCAACCCGAATAAGGGTTGCGTCTTCGCCGGCAATTTCTTTTCCATAGACAGCCATCCAGCCAGGATTGACCAGGATTTTTCCCTCGGTCTTGAATTGGTGGGGTGTAATGGTGCTGATCCTTGTTGTAACTAAGAACTCGGCGGCAGGATAAAAAACGGCTAGGAATCGGCGAACAACAAGTTCGAAGATCTTTTGCTCTGGCTCAGAAAGTGCTTTCGGCAAGACTCCGGTCGGAATGATGGCAAAGTGGTCAGAAACCTTACTGTTATCGAAAATTCGCTTGTTGGGTTTAATCCATTTCTGTTTCAGAATTTCTTTAGCGAGGCTAGAGAAACTCGCCGCCTGCGCCAAGGCCTCTACGGTAGAAGTAACGGTGCCGATATAGTCTTCAGGTAGGGCCTTGGAGTCTGTTCTCGGGTAAGTCAGGACCTTATGTTTTTCGTAGAGCGCCTGCGCAAGCCCCAGGGAATTTTTGGCGGAGAAGCCAAAACGTGCATTGGCCTCACGCTGAAGGCTGGTCAGATCAAAAAGTGCTGGAGCGGTCTGCGAGGAGGGTTTGCTCTCCTCGCTAACAACTGCGGGCTTATTAAGGCAGGCGCGGGCGATCGATTCCGCGTCGGCGGGCTTCCATAGCCGCTCTGCTTTAAGCTCGGGATCGAGGTCGTTTTTCTTAAAATCCGGCGCGAACCAGCGGCCCGTGTACTGGCCGGCCTTAGCCTCAAAATCTGCATGGATTTCAAAATATTCGCGGGCGACAAACTTTCTGATTTTCTCTTCCCGCTCGACAACGACCGCAAGTGTTGGCGTCTGGACCCGGCCGACTGTGGTGAGAAAAAACCCACCCTCTTTAGAATTAAATGCGGTCATGGCACGCGTACCATTGATTCCGACTAGCCAATCCGCTTCAGAGCGACAGCGGGCCGCATCAGCAAGCGGCTTCATGGCGGTGTCAGTTCTCAGGTGATCAAAGGCATCGCGGATAGCGGTTGCCGTCATCGACTGCAGCCAGAGACGCTCAATGGGGTGTTTTGATTTTGTATGCTGGACGATATATCGAAAAATCAGTTCACCCTCACGCCCTGCGTCGCACGCATTAACGAGGCGGGAAACCTCTTTATTTTTTAAAAGTCGGGAGAGGGTTTTAAGTCTGGCCTCGCTCTTGGCAATGGGCTGCAAGTCAAAGTTTGGCGGAATAACTGGAAGGTTTGCAAAAGACCACTTGCCCCTTTTCACATCATATTTTTCGGGCACGATGATTTCTAAAAGATGGCCGACCGCTGACGCCACCAACATATCGTCGCGTTCGAAGTAATCATCGTGCTTGGTAAAACCCCCCAGGGCCTTGGCAATATCCGAGGCGACAGATGGCTTTTCTGCGATAACCAGTGCTTTGCTCATAGAGGCGCGGATAATAGGCGCACAAATGCCTAACCTGCAAACGATTTTTTTAATCGAGTCGCCAGAACACAACAGTTAGTAAGTAAATACTTGTCTTTATAGCCCGGTTTTGTGCCATCTGCCATCGTGGGTTCGGGCCACCAGGCCAGAGAGCTCAAGCATAAGGAGTCCGGCGTAAACGGCGCCGCTGGCGAGGCCGATTTGGTTAGCGAGGGCCTCCGCCGCCGTGGGATGGAAGCTCAGCGCCTCAAGGACCTTGCGTGTCGGGCCGTCAATATCGGGGGGTATAGGCCGCTCGCCCAGCCCGAGGGTCTGCTGTCGGGGTGGGGCAGGCGATGTTTTTTTCCGCACAACCATCCCAAGATCCTCAAGAAGCTGTTCGGGGCTTTGTATTAGTTGTGCGCCCTGGCGAATTAAGCCGTTGCACCCGACGCTCTGTGGCATATGGATTGACCCGGGCAGAACGTAGACATCAATTCCAAGCTCAAGCGCATGTCGGGCTGTGATTAGGGAGCCGCTTTGAGGTGTCGCTTCAACCACTAAAACTGCCTGTGCGAGCGCCGCGATGATGCGATTGCGCTGCGGAAAGTGCCATGCGATCGCAGGCGTCTGGTCAGGGTATTCAGTCACCAGTGCGCCCCCGCTGCAAGAGATGAGATCGGCGAGATCTCGATGCTGACCTGGATAGACTGTGTCGCGGCCGTGCCCCAAGACTGCAATGGTTGAACCACAACCCTCAAGCCCGCCGCGGTGGGCGGCGGCGTCAATTCCTTGGGCAAGCCCGCTAATAATAGTCAGGCCCACCTTTGAGGCCTCTCGCGCAAACCAGTGGGCATCCGCCATACCTTGGGTGCTGGCCTGACGGCTACCAACAATGGCAAGTCCCGGCGAGTTAGCGATTCTCTCGACAATGGCTTTATTACCCAAGCCAAAAAGCATGGGTACTGGAGGGTGCGCCTGCTGCAGGGTGATTGGGTAGTTGGGCCCGCTGACCCGGAGCTCGAACTGCGGAATATTCTTGGCGCTAGCCTCAATGCAGTGGGGGCGACGGCTGACTAGTGAAGGGGGTTTCATGGTGTGACACCCTAAACAAAATCACCCACTTCGGATATCAGACAAAAAGCCACGAACGATTAGATAATAGAGCCCTAAACCCCGGAACCGGACCGATGGCACTATTGAAACTTCTTCACTATCCAGATGAACGACTGCGTACGATCGCTCGGCCAATCGCAGTCGTGGACGATCGCATTCGACAGATCGTAAAGGATATGACTGAGACAATGTACGCTGCGCCGGGAATAGGGCTCGCGGCCACCCAGGTCAACATTCATGAGCGGCTGATCCTTGTGGACACTTCCGAGGATCAGTCAGATCTGCGAGTTCTAATTAATCCTGAGATTGTTGGCCAAGGAGAAGACCTCAAGGTCTTTCAGGAGGGCTGCCTCTCGGTGCCTGGAATCTTTGATGACGTCGAACGGCCAGATCAAATCCGGGTTCGCGCCTTAAATGAAAAAGGCGAAACCCTAGAGTTTGATGCGGATGGGCTCCTATCAGTCTGTATTCAGCACGAGATTGATCACCTAAACGGAAAGGTCTTTGTCGACTATCTGTCTCGATTAAAGCAAGGCCGGATCAAAACTAAAATGATCAAGGCCAAAGAGAGCGGTGCTTTTGAGCTCGATGGCGAGTTTGCGCGTCGTCATGACCGCGCGGCAGAGAAAATCTGACTCAGCATTTTTTTAACTAAGGCCAATCGATGCGTCTGATTTTTGCCGGCACGCCGGAGTTCGCGCGCACCGCTTTAAGCGCGCTTCATCACGCAGGCCATCAGATTGTGGCCGTTTTGACCCAGCCCGACCGTGCCAGTGGCCGTGGCCTTGCGTTGTCCGTAAGCCCAGTCAAAGAGGAGGCGATCCGTCTTGGCCTGCCGGTGATGCAACCCGCCTCGCTAAAGGCCGATCGGCCAGAGGTTGATCAGGCAAGGCGTGATCTTGAGGCCTTAAAGCCCGAGCTGATGGTAGTGGCCGCCTATGGCCTTTTGTTGCCAAGGGCTGTGTTGGATATTCCACGGTGGGGCTGCCTCAACATTCACGCTTCTTTGCTACCGCGTTGGCGGGGTGCGGCCCCAATCCAAGCTGCGATTGCTGCAGGAGATAAAAAAACCGGTATCGCCCTAATGCAGATGGAAGAGGGCCTCGATACAGGCCCGGTCTGGGCAAGTCTCGAGACGGAGATTACCGAGGTCGATAACTTTCAGACCCTGCATGATCGGCTCGCAGAAATGGGCGCAAACGCAGTGGTGGCGTTATTAAGGGAGTTCCCCCCGAGCCCCCGTGCGGGAGAAACCGCGAGGCCCCGCCCCCAGCCCGAGGCGGGCGCAGTCTATGCCCACAAGATTTCTAAAACGCAGACCTGGCTCGATTGGCGCCAATCAGCAGTAATGTTGGCGGCTAAGATTCGTGCCCTTGATCCAGCGCCCGGGGCCCTTACGCGCCTTGATGGTGAGACGATTAAGATTTTTAAGGCCCAAGCGCAGCCCTTGCGCCAGCCAGAGGCCTTGAAAACTCTGGTACCCGGCCAGATTATTGAGGTTGACAAGCAGGCGATCAGAGTTGTCTGTGGCGAGGGCATCCTGTCTCTCACTGCACTTCAACGCCCCGGCGCAAGACGGCTTGAAATTCGGGAATTTTTAAATGGAAAACGGGTCGTAGCTGGTCAATCATTTTTACCTTATTCGGAGTAGGCGCACATGTTCAACTGGTTTAAAACTGCAATTCTGATGTCGGCTATCGTGGCCTTGTTTGGAATCATCGGCGCATCGCTCGGTGGCTCAAGCGGCATGATCTTGGCACTCGCCTTTGCCTTGATCATGAACGTCGGGGCTTACTGGTTCTCCGACAAGCTGGTGCTCCGGATGTATAACGCCAAGGAGGTCGATGACACCACCGCCCCAGAGTTTTACAACATGGTCAAAGAGCTTGCGCTGAAAGCCGACATGCCGATGCCCCGCGTCTACATTATTGATGAGCAGGCACCCAACGCATTTGCAACTGGCCGCAACCCCGAGAATGCAGCTGTTGCGGCAACCACGGGCTTGCTTCGAATGCTATCGGCCCGAGAGACCCGAGGCGTAATGGCCCATGAGCTCGCCCACGTCGCCCACCGCGACATCCTAATTTCAACCATCTCCGCAACAATGGCGGGTGCAATTTCTGCAATCGCGAACTTTGCGATGTTCTTTGGCGGGCGCGATTCCTCCGGCCGGCCCGCGAACCCAATAATTAGTATCGCGGTCATGATTTTGGCGCCGCTGGCCGCGAGTCTTATTCAAATGGCAATCTCTCGGGCCCGAGAGTTTGAGGCTGATCGCGGAGGCGCAGAGATGTCGGGCGACCCGCTTGCTCTGGCAAGCGCACTCGAAAAAATTGATCATTACGCACGTGGCATCCCCTTCGAAGCGGCTGAGCGTCATCCTGAAACAGCCCAGATGATGATCATGAACCCCCTCTCCGCAAGGGGGGTAGCCGGGCTTTTTTCTACACATCCCGCTACACAGGACCGTGTCGATCGATTGCGAGCAATTGCCCAGGCCATGAATGGCTGATGCGAAATCCCGTCCGCTTCGTGCAGATATTGCCCAAGCGGCCCGGGAGATTGCGGCAAACCTATCTGCTGATTCCTCATCACAAGGAGAGTCTCGCGGGCCGATATCGCCAGCGGTCTCTGATTTAATTTATCGCGGCACTCGTTTCTGGGGTCTTACCCAGACAAGGCTCAAGCGGCTCGCGAGTAAAAGCCCAGAGCCCCAGATTGCAGCCCTCTTATCAATCGCCTGGGCCGCCCTCCATTGCGAAATGCGGCCAAGCCACTTAATCGTTGACGAGAGTGTCGCGGCAGCAAAGGCTTTAACTGACACCAAAGTGGCGGGCTTCGTAAATGCCTTGCTGCGAAAAACATTGTCTGATCCAGACGCCAGCCGTAGAGATTTTGAAGACCCGGTAGCGCGCTGGAATGCGCCTGAATGGTGGATTGAGAAGATAAAGCAAGACTATGCCGGTCAGTCTGAATCAATTCTCGATACCCTAGTGCAGCGGGCGGGTCTAACGATAAGGCTATGCGGCAGGCACGCGCCATCGATAGAGGCTTACTCTCGACTGGCCGACGCCTGCGGCCTTAAGGCCAGGCCCCTGGGCGCGGCTGCTGTCGCGCTCTTCCCGGCCGTAGGCGTGGAGAAAATACCGGGATTTACTGAGGGCTGGGCGAGTGTTCAAGATGCAGCTGCTCAGCATGCCTGCAACATTTTCGACGACCAAAAAAGCCCTCCTGACCATCGGCTACAAATACTCGATGCCTGTGCCGCCCCTGGAGGGAAAAGCATTGGTCTGGCGCAACGGTACTCGGGGGTGGTCTGGGCT